>Ga0210393_10001769_pt1 | contig 17959 bp, 16 predicted proteins | sample IncBWC27OmetaG_FD_160068 | JGI IMG/M metagenome (GOLD analysis project Ga0210393, IMG submission 160068) | Forest soil microbial communities from Barre Woods Harvard Forest LTER site, Petersham, Massachusetts, United States - Inc-BW-C-27-O ... | reverse complement strand
TCGCCGCTCGTCAGCATGTATTGCTACACCTGTTACCGCTCGACTTGCATGTGTTAGGCACGCCGCCAGCGTTCAATCTGAGCCAGGATCAAACTCTTCAGTTAATAACACTTTTTCACTGAAGCAATCTCGATCCCAAACTCTCATCTGTTCACGAATGAACAGCTGGTCGTTTGGAACTCGAATCATCGAATTGCACCAAAGGCGCATCGACGCGAGTCCCTGCACAAGTTACCTATTCTAATTTTTAAAGAATAACCCGGGACGACAAAGGCCTCGGGCGAACTTCCAAGTATAGCGCGTTTTTGGACCCCGTCAATCGCCGGAAAGTCTCGAAAAACGCGTTTTAGGTGGGAGGGCGCGCAGTATAGCCGTGCGTTTGAGCCTGTCAACCGCCGGTCACATTCGCCACTGTCTCGGGCTCGGATTACTTGAGATCCTTAGCACAATCCCTGCTTTCCATGTGCAGGGTTTAGGAGGGGGCCATGATTATTGGCGCGCATGTCGTGCTTTACAGCAAAGACGCCGAGGCGGATCGCGCATTTTTCCGCGATATTCTCGGGCTTAAATCGGTCGATGCGGGCCGCGGCTGGCTGATCTTCGCCCTGCCGCCGGCCGAAGCGGCCTTTCACCCCTCGGAAACAAACGGGCCGCACGAACTTTTTTTTATGTGCGACGACCTGGCCGCTGAAATGGGCTCGCTCGCCCGGAAAAACGTCGCTTTCTCTGAAATCCAAGAGGCCCGCTGGGGCTCGATCGTGAAGATGACGTTGCCGGGCGGCGGCTGTGTCAGCCTGTATCAGCCGAAGCACCCGACGGCATTGGACGCACACTGACCCATAATCCGGTGCAAAATGCCGGTTTTTATCACGCCACGTCCGAAGGTTTTTTTAAGTAATGGGTCCATTCAAGTCCGATTTCCTGCGCTCCTTGAGCGAGCGCGGCTTCATCCATCAGATAACCGATGCGGCAGCCCTCGATGCGCGTGCGCAATCCAGCGTGATTTCCGCCTACATCGGCTTCGATGCGACCGCCGACAGCCTGCATATCGGCAGCCTGGTGCAGATCATGTTGCTGCGCCGCCTGCAGCAGGCTGGCCATCGTCCCATCGTTCTGATGGGCGGCGGCACCACCAAGGTCGGGGATCCGTCCGGTCGCGATGAAACGCGCCAGTTGCTCACCGAGGAGCAGATCAACGCCAATATCACCGGAATCCGTGCCAAGTTCGCGCGCTTTCTGGATTTCGGCGTCGGCCCCAGCGGCGCCATCATGGCCAATAACGACGACTGGCTGAAAAATCTGCAATACATCGACTTTCTGCGCGACGTCGGCCGGCACTTCACCATCAATCGCATGCTGACCATGGACAGCGTGAAGTTGCGGCTGGAGCGCGAGCAACCGCTGACTTTTTTAGAGTTCAACTACATGATCATGCAGGGCTACGATTTCGTGGAGCTCAACAAGCGCTACGGATGTACTTTGCAAATGGGCGGCTCCGATCAATGGGGCAACATCGTGCAGGGCGTGGAACTCGGGCGGCGTATGAACGATGCTCAGTTGTTCGGGCTGACCTCGCCGCTGATGACGACGTCCTCGGGCGCGAAAATGGGCAAGACCGCGAGCGGCGCCGTGTGGCTCAATCCCGATCGTCTATCGCCTTACGATTATTGGCAGTTTTGGCGCAATACCGAGGACGACGATGTCGGTCGGTTCTTGCGCATGTTTACCGACCTGCCGCTCGAGGAAATCGCGCGCCTCGAGAAACTCAAAGATGCGGATATCAATGTCGCGAAGGAAATCCTCGCCACCGAAGCCACACGCCTCTGCCACGGTGAAGCAAGTGCCGGCGAAGCCGCCGCCACTGCCGCGCGCGCCTTTGCAGGCGGCGCGGCCGAGGGTTTGCCCACCTTCATGCTGAACACGGGCGAACCGGTGCTCATCATCGACGTCGCGATTGCCCTCGGCATGGCCGCCTCCAAGAGCGAAGCGCGGCGCCTGATCGACCAAGGCGGCGTGCGTCTGAACGATCAACCGGTGAAGGCCGCAACGGCCAGCGTGACCGCTGCGGACCTGGACAGCAGCGGCACCGCGCGCCTCACCGTGGGGAAAAAACGCCACGGTTTGATTCGCCGGGTCTGAAAGGCCGGCATGTGATGAGCCGAAATTTCAGCCCGACGCAGCCGGCAGAATTTCGTACGGCCGCATCATCTCGTTATCCTCATGCTCGAGGATGTGGCAGTGCCAGACATAGCGTCCCGAGTACCCGACGAAGGGCACGATGATGCGCGTCACGGTTTTCGGATTGGCGCGCGCCGTGTCCTTCCAACCCATTTCATTCGCTTCCGCGGCAACCGCCGGGCCCACGAAACGCAGGGTCTGCGCGGTCGCGTATTGAAAGGCATCGAAGCGGCGCCGATCCAGGATTTGGAATTTGACCATGTGCAAATGAATGGGGTGCACATCGTCGGTGAGATTCACCAGCTCCCAGATTTCCGTCGTTCCCAATACCGGCCGTTCGGTGATGGGCATGTGCCAGGGCGTGTTGTTGAGCAGCATTCCCGTCGACTCGGCCACGCTGTTGAGCAACTCATCCAGGGTGAGCCGGCGCGTTTGCACGGCGGAAGACTCGAGGATTCGCGGTACCGCGCGCAAGCTCGCGGGCAGCGCACTGGGATCGGACACCCTCGCGGCCCCGACCTTGAATTGCATCAGCACGAAGGAATCGCTTTGCAATAAAACCTTGGCACCGCGATGATTCGCGAAATCGACCACGATGTCGGCGCGCTCGCCGGGGGCGAGCTGCAAATTCGTGAGGCGGACCGGCGCCGGCAACAATCCCTGGTCGGTACCGATCTGATGAATTTCCGCGCCTTCGCTCAAGGACAGGCGATAAAAGCGTCCGTTCGCGGCGTTCAGCACCCGGAAGCGATATTTGCGCGGCTCAACCTCCAGATACGGAAATATTTTGCCGTTGACCAACTGGATCTCGCCGAAGAACTCCGGCACCCAAGGGTGCTCAGGATCCGCCGACACCGGATAACCGAGTTGCCCGTCGCGGCGCACATCGCGATCGAACAAGACCAGCGGCACTTCGTATTTACCGCTGGGCAGATGCAGTTCGTCTTCGACTTTGTCGCGAATGACGTGCAGGCCGAATAATCCGGCGTAGATATTGAGCCGGTTGATGCCCATCGCGTGATCGTGATACCAGAGCAGCGCGGGATCCTGGCTGTTCGGATAGTGATAGGTGCGCGACTGGCCGGGCACATACCAATCCTCCGGATAGCCATCGCTTTCCGGAGGCGTCTTGCCCCCATGCAAGTGCACGACCGCGCGAACTTCCGGTGACTCTTTTTCTGCCCCATGCAGCGTGTGGTCGATCGGCAGGAAATGTTTCGTGGGCAGCTCGTTGGCCCACTCCACCGAGAGAGCTTCGCCGCTGCGCGTATCGAACATCACGCCGGGGACCGAGCCGCCGTAGGACCACAATCCCGTGGGCGGCAGATCACGGTGCAGCTTGCTGGAAATCGCGCGCATGGCCACGCGATAGTGCCGCACCTGTTCGCCGTGGCGCGCAGGATCCGCGTGCATGCCGACCGGCCGCGCCGGCACGGGAAGCGGCAATGGATCGACGAAGCGCGCCAGGCTATTGGGATCGAGATTCGGCACCAACGGTGCGGCCGCGCGCGCCATCGTATGCGGGAACGCGCGGCGCGCCAGCGCACTCGCAGCCGCCAGCGCGGAGCTTTGTATGAATCGACGGCGGCTGGTCACGCGATGAATTTACCTGAGGCCGCAGCGTAAAGCAGCAAGGGCACGGGATTTCTCCCGTGCCCTTGGCCATCGATATGTCTAACGATCGCGAAGCCCGCGATTACCAGCCGTAAGCGGACTGAACCTCGCCCGTGTTCGGATCGAGGATCAAACTCCGATTGCTGCTCTCGCGATCGAAGTCGAACATGTTGTCGATCGAGTTCGCGATGGTGTCGAAGGAACCGGCCCCGACGCGCGTCTTGCGCAGCCAGTTGTCTTCGATGAAACGCATGATCGAGGACTGATCGGTCATGGTGTGATCCACGAAATTGCTGCGCGCCCACGGTGAGATCACCAGCAGGGGCAGACGCGGGCCATAGCCGCAGCGGCCTTGCGCATGCAGCGTCGCCGGGTTGACGCCCGGCAGGGCAGCGCCGCCGCTGCCGCAGAAGCCGATGCCGCTCAGCGCATCCGCATCGGTGGTGGACTGATTGACGATTTGACCCAGCACGTGGTCATACCAGCCGTCTGAATCGTCGTAGGCAATGACCACCGCGGTCGAGTCCCAATCGCGCTGCTTCTGCAGGAAGTTGATCACCGTGACCACGAAGGTCTGCTCGTCCAACGGGTCGGAATAGCCCGCGTGTCCATCCTGGAAACCGGGCGCCTTCAAGTACGAGACCGCCGGGAAATTGCCCGCGTTGACCGCGTCGAAGAAATCGTGCGTGTCGTACTGGTGGTTCGCACCGTCGCCGGTCTGCCCGATCGTGTGCACCGATTTCGGCCGCGCGTGCGTAGGGTTCGCGGTCGAGGTGTAATACTGGAAGGGCTGGTGGTGCGGAATGTAGTCAGCCTTGTTGGTGTTGGTGATTTTCGACGTCGTGCTGCGCTTGCAGCCGGTCGTGCCGTTCGAATTGACCGCCGTGAGATCGAAGCCACCCTCGAAGAATCCCCAGCTCACGCCGGCGGCGTTCAACAAGTCGCCGACATTCTTGCCGCTGGCGTGCACCAGCTCGCCGCTGGTGGTGGAACACACATCGCCCAGCGGATCGGCGTCGCTCATCAGCGTGAGGCCGCCGTTGCCGTCGGGAATCGTGGCGCCGCCCGGGGCCATGTTGCTGGTGAACCCGTTGGTCTGACCGGAGACCAGATTGATCGCTCCCGGCGATGACGGACCGAAGTTGGTGTCGAACGAGTTATCGCTCATCGCGAAGTGCTGCGCGTAATTCCAAAACGCGGTGACGGTATTGCCGTCGAAGTAACCCATCGTGAGACCGGTGGTGGCGAAGATCGGCGAGCCGGTCGGCGGCGGACCCGCCGTGCCCACCGAGGCCGGGAAGGCGTCCATCAGGCCATGGTCGAACGCCAGCTGCTCGGGCGTGTAGTCATGGTCTTGATCCATGGTCGCGGCCTGGCTGCGGTCGAGACGGAACGGGTTGGTCGCGCCGGCGCCGTTCGCAGGATTCGTGGCATTCGGATTGTTGGTAATCAACGTGCCCAACAGCCCGTTCACCGACGGTGTCCCGGGCTTGGCCTCGAAGCGCGGCTCGCCTGAGGGGTTGGTCGCATTCGGATACGTACCGAAGTAGTGATCGAATGAGACGTTCTCCTGGAAGATGACGACGAGGTGCTTGATCGGCGTTGCCGTTGCGCTTCCGCCGCCGTGATTGTTGTTGCTGTCCGCGTACGCGGTACTGAGGACGGTTACCGCCGTAACCAGTCCTGCTGTGAATGCCGTGATGGATCTGCGCATCGTTCCTTCCCCTTTTGAATAGCTCGAAAATAAAGATTGGTCTTTTTAGCGAGACAAGATGAACGGTTGATTACAGCCGGGGGAGAATTGGGCGACACGCACCGGGCCGTGGTCAGTTTCGGTCGCTGATTGACCCCATGGGGAGCGACAGATAGCCTACGGGGTTCTTTCGTTAGGAATTGCTGGTGCCACGCAACATATTCGGACCCTGGAAAAATTCCTCGCGAATCAAAGTATTAGCGATATACCTGGTGTTGGGTGGGGCGTTGACCGCCGCGGCCTTCCTCGGCTGGCGCCTCAGCCACGCGCCTGACCCGACCGCCGCCGGCTCCGCAGCGCCCGCCGCTGCCTCGCCGGACGCCGAACCGGCCGCCGCAACCGAAGCCACGCCGCCCCCCGTCGTCGCGCAACAGGCCAGCGTGGCCTCCATCATCGAAGTGGTGGTCGGCCGGAACGATACGCTCGACGCCATTTTTCGCCGTATGCAGCTCAACAAATCCGACCTGGCCGCGATCCGTAACCTTCCGGGCATCCGCCAGAGCTTGGACTTCTTGAGGCCGGGTGACTCGATCAAGCTCACGCACACCGACGGCGACATCAAGGAGCTCACCCGCAAGGTCAGCGAGACGCAAACGCTCGACGTCGTGCGACAGGACAGCGGCTTTGAAGCCAAGATGATCGACAACCCGGTGGAGACCCGGGTGCGCACCGCCCGCGCCACCATCGACTCGTCGCTGTTTCAGGCGGCGGGAGCGGCCGACATCTCCGACACGGTGGCCTTGAAGCTTGCCAATGTCTTTGCCTGGGACATCGACTTTGTGCTCGACATCCGCGAGGGCGACCGCTTCACCGCCGTCTACGAACAGGTCTTCCAGAACGGAAAATATCTTCGCGACGGCGAGGTGCTGGCGGCCGAGTTCGTGAACAACGGCAAGGTGTATCGCGCGGTTCGATTCGTGGCGGACGGCCACGCCGGCTACTACACACCGTCCGGCGCCGCGATGCGCAAGGCGTTCCTGCGCGCACCGCTCGAATTCACGCGCGTGAGTTCCGCATTCAACCCGCATCGCCATCACCCGATCTTGAATCTGATTCGAGGCCACATGGGCACCGACTATGCGGCGCCCATCGGCACGCCGGTGCACGCCGCCGGCGACGGCCACGTCAGTTTCGCCGGCCAGCGCGGTGGTTACGGCAACGCCATCGTTCTCACCCACGGCGCCAACGTCTCGACGCTCTACGGCCACATGTCCCGCTTCGCGCGCAACATGCACGTGGGCACGCGCGTGCAGCAAGGCGAGGTCATCGGCTACGTCGGCATGACCGGCCTGGCCACGGGCCCTCACCTGCACTATGAATACCTGACGGGCGGCGTGCATCGCAATCCACAAACCGTGCAACTGCCGGGCGCCGAACCGCTGCGCGCGCAGGATTTGCAAAGATTTCGCGACATGGCGGCGCCGCTGCTCGCCAGCCTGTCGCCGCCCCCGCCGCCGCCCGCCGCGGTGGCGGCCATCGCACCTGCGCCCGGCCCGGTGCCGGCCGCCGGCTCCACGACCCCCACGGCACCGGCAACCCAAGTCGCTGCCGTTCCCGCGGGCGCGGGCGCCGCCGTCGCGCCCGACCCACGCTCCAAAACCAGCGTCAATTGACTTAAAGACCACGCAATGGCGATTTACCTTGGTCTGATTTCGGGCACCAGCATGGACGCGATCGATGCGGCGCTGGTCGATTTCGAGGTCGCGCCGCTTCGCATCATTGCCACCAGCGCCACGCCATTCGAACCGCAACTGAAGCGCCGCATCTCCGCGCTCATCGATCAAGCTGACCGTGTTGCGCTGGATGAGGTGGGGCAAATCGATGTGGAGTTAGGAAGGGCCTTTGCGAAGGCCGCGCTTGCGCTGATGCATAGCGCAGGGATCGGTGCGGACCGGGTCAGCGCCATCGGCAGCCACGGACAAACGCTGCGTCATCGGCCGGACTTGGAAGCGCCCTTTACCTGGCAGATCGGCGATCCCAATACGCTGGCTGAAATGACCGGCGTCTCGGTGGTGGCGGACTTCCGCCGGCGCGATGTCGCCGCGGGCGGCCAAGGCGCGCCACTGCTGCCCGTGTTCCATGACCAGGTTTTTCGCAGCGACGCGGAAGACCGGGTCATTGCCAATTTAGGCGGCATTGCCAATATCACCATCCTCACCAACGACAGCAGCGTCACCGGCTTTGATACCGGCCCGGCCAACCGCCTGCTCGATGCCTGGATTGCGCGGCATTTGCATAAGGATTTTGATGCCGCGGGCGCGTGGGCCGCGACCGGTCGCGTCGATGACACACTGCTCAACGAGTTGCTGGACGAGCCGTATCTGCGGCTGGCGCCGCCCAAGAGCACGGGCCGCGAGTTATTCAATCTGCCGTGGCTGGAGAACAAGCTCGGCTTGTTTTCGCGTGCGCCGTGCGATGTTCAGGCGACGCTGCAGCAGTTCACCGCGTGCACGCTCGCCGCCGCGGTGCGCCAATATGCGCCGGGCGCGGCGCTCTATGTTTGCGGCGGTGGCGCGCACAATTCAGCATTGCTCAATGCCATCGCCGCGTTGATTGCGCCGAATCGCGTCGCCAGCACCGCAGCGCTCGGCCTGGATCCGGACTATGTCGAGGCCGTCGCCTTCGCGTGGTTTGCCAAGCGCACGCTCGAGGGCCTGACCTCGAGCGCCGGCAGCGTGACCGGCGCCAAGGGCGCGCGCATTTTGGGCGGCGTGTATCGCTACGCTTGAAACCATGAACGACACCGACCTACAAGTTCCGCAGCTGTACTTCAACCGCGAACTGTCGTTTCTGGCATTCAATCAGCGCGTGCTGGAGCAGGCCAAGGACCCCAGCATTCCGATTCTCGAGCGGGTGCGCTTCTTATGTATCTCCTGCGCCATTCTCGACGAGTTCTTCGAGATTCGCGTCGCCAGCCTCAAGGAGCTGTTGGAGGCCGGTGCCGTGCAACCCGGTCCCGACGGATTGTCGGTGCCGGAGCAATTGAAGTCGATCCGCGTGAACGCCGTGCGCCTGGTCGATGAGCAATACGAAGTCTTGAACGATGTGCTCGTGCCGGAACTCGCGAAGAACGGCATCATTTTCGTCGAACCGGAAACCTGGACGCCGGCGCAGGCGGCCTGGATCAAGGATTATTTCACTCGCGAGGTGGAGCCGGTGTTGAGCCCGCTGGCCCTCGACCCCGCGCGGCCGTTTCCGAAAATTCTCAACAAGAGCTTGAATTTCGCCATCGTGGTGGAAGGCGAAGATGGTTTCGGACGCAACAGCGGCTTGGCCGTGGTGCAGGCGCCGCGCTCATTGCCGCGCCTGATCCGCCTGCCCGATGAACTCGGCAGCCGCAATTTCGTTTTCTTGGGAACGATCGTCGAGGCCTTCGTATCGACGCTGTTTGCCGGCATGCAAATGCGCGGCTGCTACCAATTTCGCGTCACGCGCAACAGCGACCTGTTTGTCGAACAGGAAGAAGTCGATGACCTGCTGCGCGCGGTCGAGGGCGAACTGGCGTCGCGGCGCTACGGCGATGCAGTGCGCTTGGAAACCGCGCACGACTGTCCGGACGAAATTCTCGCCTACTTGCTGGAACAATTCGCGCTCACGCCTGACGATCTCTACAAGGTCTCCGGGCCGGTGAATATGAATCGCCTCTTGGCGCTGTACGATCTGGTGGATCGCGCCGAACTGAAATATTCGGCTTTCACGCCCAGTATTCCGGAGCGGCTGAAGGCCGGCGGCGATCCGTTCTCCACCTTGCGGGCCGGGGATGTGCTGCTGCATCACCCGTTCCAGGGATTCGGACCGGTCACCGATTTCATCAGGCAGGCGGCCAGCGATCCGCAGGTGCTGGCGATCAAGCAGACCCTGTATCGAGTGGGCAACGACTCCGCCATTGTGACCGCGCTGGTCGAAGCCGCCGCGGCCGGCAAGGACGTCACGGTCATCATCGAGCTGCGGGCGCGTTTCGACGAAGAGGCCAACATTGAATTGGCCACCAAACTGCAGGAAGCGGGCGCGCACGTCATGTATGGGGTATTCGGTTACAAGACGCATGCCAAACTGGTCATGGTCGTGCGGCGCGAGGAAAAAGGCCTGCGCCGCTACTGCCACCTGGGCACCGGCAACTACCACACCAAAACCGCGCGCCTCTACACCGACTACGGCCTGCTGACCGCCGATGAAGCCATCGGCGAAGATATTCACGAGATCTTCCTGCAGCTCACCGGCCTCACGCAGGTACCGAAACTGCGCAAGCTGTTGCACGCGCCTTTCAGTCTGCACCAGGCGCTGTTGGCGAAAATCGACCGCGAGGCCGAACACGCGCGCTCCGGCAAGCCCTCGCGCATCATCGCCAAGCTCAACGCCCTGACCGAACCGACCATCATTCAAGCGCTGTATCGCGCCTCGCGCGCCGGCGTCGGCATCGATCTCATCATCCGCGGTGTGTGCTGCCTGCGGCCGGGCGTGCGCGGCGTTTCCGATCGCATTAAAGTGCGCTCGATCGTCGGCCGCTTCCTGGAACACTCGCGGGTTTATTGTTTTGAGAACGCCGGAGCGCGCGAAGTGTATTGCGGCAGCGCCGATTGGATGGACCGAAATTTATTCCGCCGGATCGAGATCGCCTTTCCGATCGAAGAGCCGGAATTGCGCGCACGCGTCGCGGACGATTTGAAGCTGTACTTGGAAGACGACATGCAAGCGTGGACGCTGGATGCGGACGGGCAGTATTCGCGCGCCACGGGTGAGAAGAAAATCTCGGCGCAGGCCCGCTTGATGAATCTGTACGACGAACGGGTGGCCCTGACCGAGGGCTAGTCAGCCGCGGCTAGATGATCGTCAGACGAAAGCCGGCCTCTTTCAAATAGCCGCGCTCCTGCTCGAGATCCTCGAGCGTGAGCGGATGTTCCTTGATCCAGCGCTGCGGCAATTCCAGTGTGACGTTGCGGCTCTTGACCCGGAGTTGGACCTCCGGCAGCGGTTGCGGACTTCGCCCCCGGTGCAACAGAACCGCGAGGCGCAGAATCACGATCAAAAATTCCGCCAGTCGATCCCAGGGCGGCAGCAGGTCCTCGAGCGAGGCAATCGACAATTGACGGCGGTGACCGCCCACCAGCGCCGAGAGCAGCAACTGTTCTTCGCGCGGAAATCCCGGCATGTCGGCGTGCTCGAGCAGATACGCGCTGTGGCGGTGATACTTGGAATGGGCGATATCGAGACCGGTTTCATGCAACCGCGCGGCCCAGCGCAGCACCGACTCGGCCAAGGGATCCTCGAGTCCCCAGTCGTTTTCAACCTGCTCGAGCAAGCCCACGGCCGTCGCTTCGACCCGGTCCGCCTGCAGCTCGTCGATGTGGTAGCGCCGTTCCATCGCGCGCACGCTGCGAACGCGCGCGTCCTCGTTGGTGAACCGGCCCATCAGATCGTAGAGCAGGCCTTCGCGCATCGCGCCCTCGGCCACGCGCACCCGATCGATGCCGAAATTCTCGACCACCTCCAACACGATGGCCAGGCCCGCCGGAAACACCGGCGCGCGTTCCGCGTCCACATCGGGCAAATCGAGCTCATCCACATGCCCCGCGGCGATGACGCGCTCCGCGAGGGCGTTCATGTTGTCGAGCGTGATGTGCGGCGAATCGGGGTTCAGGCGGTGCAGCACGTCGCTGATGACGCGCACCGTGCCGGAACTGCCGAATACCTGCAGCCATCCCATTTTCCGGTAAGCCTCTTGCACCGGCTCGAGTTCCAGCCGGACCGCCGTGCGCGCTCGTTCCAGGCGCTTCGCGGAAATTCTGCCATCGTCGAAAAAACTGGCGCTCAAACCCACGCAGCCCACCGACAGGCTCTCGAGCAAGAGCGGATCAAAGCCCTCGCCGATGACGATTTCGGTCGATCCGCCGCCGATGTCGATGACCAAGCGCTTGTCCGGGCTCATGGGGCTGGTGTGTGCGACACCGGAGTAAATCAGGCGCGCCTCTTCCAGGCCCGAGATGATTTCAATGGGGTGACCCAACGCCGCGCGCGCGCGTTCCAAGAACCAGCGCTTGCGCTTGGCGCGGCGCAGTGCATTCGTGCCCACCACACGCACGCTGTCCGCGCGCATGGCGCGCAAACGCTGGCCGAATCTTTCGAGGCAGCGCAATGCCCGGTCGGTCGCGGTGTCGTCGAGCCGGCCGCTATCGCCCATGCCGGCGGCCAAGCGCACCATTTCGCGCAATCGATCGAGGATGACGAGCTGGCCGTGCGAGTAGCGCGCGACGACCATGTGGAAGCTGTTGGAGCCCAAATCGACGGCGGCGAGCACGTCGGGCACGAGCCTACCGCCGCTCATCTACACGCTCAACATTGAGGAGACAGTCTCCCTAAGCAGCGAATGACGAGCCGCAACCGCACGTGGTTTTCGCGTTGGGGTTGCGAATCACGAACTGGGCGCCCTGCAGGTCCTCTTTGTAGTCGATCTCGGCGCCCATCAAATATTGCGCGCTCATCGGATCAACCAACAGCTGGACGCCGCGCTTCTCGACGCAAAAGTCGCCCTCTTCGATTTTCTCGTCGAAGGTGAAACCGTATTGAAAACCGGAGCACCCGCCGCCCGAGACGAACACGCGCAATTTCAAATTGGGGTTCGCCTCTTCGCGGATCAGTTCGCCGACCTTGCCGGCCGCGGCATCGGTAAAGATCAGCACATCCGGCATGGAAGGCGCGAGATCAGCGGACAGGGTCGATTCGGAAGTTGTACTCATGGGGACATTCTACAGGCCGGTCCGCGGCCAATCAAAGTTATGAACCCTCTTTGCGACTTGCGTTCGCGCCCGCGCCGGCCGAATCGCCCGACTCGGGCCCCGCCTTGGTTCGATGGATCAATTTCCCATTAATTTGGGCGCCCACGGCGGTTTCAATGGTCGTGTAGTGAACACTGCCGAGAACGCGCGCTTTCGGGCCCATTTCGACCCGATCGCCGGCCTCGATATCGCCCTTCACGATGCCGTTCAGCACAATGTTGGTGACGATGACCGAGCCCTCGATGCATCCCTGTTCGCTCACCGAGAGCGTGGCGCCGCTGCCGACCTCGCTTCTGACATTGCCGTTGATGTAGCCGTCGAGATGAAATCCGCCGACGAATTCGACATCGCCGTTGATCCGGGTCTTCGCGCCGATCAGCGTATCGATTTCTTTTTTATTCGGTTTGAACATCTGCTTCACCTTTGCCCGGAATATCGCCGTTCGCTTCTGTTTCCACCGACATCCCTTGCGCCTTCCAGACGAAGGCCTGCCGGAAACTGTGATTGGCGTCTCTGCCGCTATGAATCTCGACGCCGACGCGCGTTGGCTCAAATCCCGCGGGTAATTCTATGGGCTCGTTGTACTCCTGAAAATACTTGAAAGAGTATGCCAGGCTGACACGATGATTAGGCGAGACTTGCGCGTAGTTCAAGGAGAGCGGCTTGCCGCCCAGCAGTCCGTCGAGCGTGACGGCCGCGTTGCCGACGACGTCTTTGTCCGGCTTTCCGGTTTGCATCAGCACGAACTTCAAGTGGTACTGGCCAGGAGGTCCATCCGGTACGATTTGCATCTGCTGCACTTTGACGTGGATGAGCGACTCAGGTTGAACCAATCCGCGGTAAAACGACAGGTCTTGATTGAGCCGCGCGATCTGACTCTGCATGTCGCCGAGACTGCGTTCGACTTGTGCATAGCCTTCGCGATCCACACGCCTGGCAGTTTCCGCCGCTTCGAGCTTGCGTCGCTGATCCTCGTTCTGCGACTCGAGCGTGCGAATGCGCCGGCTTGCCGATAAGGCGCCGCGCACCGAGTCGACCACCCGAAAGCCCGCATCGTAACGCCCCAGTTCGAACGCGGTGTACAGGATGGTCGCGGCGAGCAGCAGGCCGACCGTCCACAGCGCCGCCAGGCGCCTTGGCGCGTGCGGCCGGACCACCAATTTGCCGAAAGACTCAGCCATTTCTCGCGATACCGCTCCTTTGGAAGCTTGCGCCTCTGAGAGGCTCAAACCCCATTATACGAAGCCTCGGCCCCTAACACAGCGCTCCAGTTATCATCTATTCTCCGAATCCATGCTCTGGCTCAAAGCGCTGCACATTGTCTTCGTGATCACCTGGTTCGCCGGCCTGTTCTATTTGCCGCGACTCTATGTCTATCACGCGCAAGCGTCGGATTCGATCAGCAGACAGCGCTTCGAAATCATGGAGCGGCGCTTGTTCGCCATCATGACCATCGGCGCCGCGGCCGCCATTTTTTTCGGCGGCCTGATGCTGATCGAGTCTCCAGGATACCTGCAGATGACGTGGCTGAAGGTCAAACTGCTGTTCGTGGCCTCGGTCATCGCCTACCACGCGTACTGCTACAAGCTGATGCGGGATTTCGCCGCGCAGCGCAACACGCGCAGCTCCAAGTGGTTTCGGGCCTTCAACGAGTTGCCCTCGCTGCTGTTGGTCGTCATCGTCATTCTCGCCGTGGTCAAGCCTGGTTAGGCGCTTCGCGCAACGATCGATGGGGTCGATGCGACCGCCTCCTTTAGGCGTTGGAAGCAGCCTGAATTTCCGGCCACCAGTCCGGATAAGGCGGCAGGCCGTCCGGAAACAGGTGCTTGCCCAGATCATGCAGCGCCCGCACGTAAACCCGGCGTTTGAAATACACCACCTCGCGCACCGGCGTCCAAAAATCGGTCCAACGCCAGCGATCGAATTCCGGCTGATTGGTGAGGTCGAAGCGCAGTTTTGATTCGTCGCTGATGAGTTTGAGCAAATACCAGCGCTGCTTCTGGCCGATGCAGCGATCGCGAATGTACTGGCGAGGCAGGCGATAACGCAGCCAGCCCTGAGTGGATCCCAGCATCTCCACGTCCTGGCGCTCCAGCCCTATTTCTTCCCGCAGCTCGCGATACAGCGCGTCCTCCACCTGCTCGCCGCGGTTGACGCCGCCTTGCGGAAATTGCCAACCGCGGCCGCCGACGCGGCCGCCCAAAAATACCTCTGCCGGGCCGCGCGTCAACACAATGCCCACATTGGCGCGAAATCCGTCCTTATCGATGTAGTCAGTGGCGGGTTGGATGGACATCCACTCAATTGTTCCATATCCCGGGTACTTGTGCTGACGCCGGCTGGGCTTTCGGTTACCCGGAGCCGACCTGCACCCGATTTCTACCCAGTGCCTTAGCGCGATACAGCGCCGCGTCGGCGTCGGCGATCAAGCGGTCGGCCACCGCCTTGAGATCCGCCTCGTCGCGCCCGGGCGAGACCGCCGCCACGCCCACAGACACGGTAAGGTTGCGCGAAATTTGCGAGTTCAGGGCGAAAGGCATCGCGGCAATCACCTCACGAATTCGTTCGGCCAGCGTTGCCGCATCGGCAGCCGTGGTTTCGGGCAACAGAATTGCCAGCTCATCGCCGCCGAAGCGCGCTGCGGTATCCATGCTGCGAATTTGCGCCTCGATGCGGTGCGCCACCTCTTTGAGGGCATTGTCGCCCGCCAGGTGCCCATAGCCGTCATTGATGCCCTTGAATTTGTCGATGTCGATCATCAGGCAGGCGATCGTCGCGCCGCGCCGCTGCGCGCGCGCCAGTTCTTCTTTCAGGCGCTGCTGCAAGTAGCGCCGATTGTGCCAGCCGGTCAGGAAATCGGTGATGCCGGCGCGCAGCAAGCGCGCACGGTTCACGGCGTTTTCAATGCACACGGCCGCAACCGCGCCCAAATGCGCGAGAAAATCCGTGCCGTGGTGGCGCGTGAAGCGCGTCGCGTCACGGCTGCCGAAACACAACGCGCCGGTGGCGCGGTCTTTGCGCGGCAGGGGCACGAGCGCGGCGCTTTTGAGATTCAACGTGCCTGGAAACAGCAGGTGATGATCCGCGCCCACGTAGGGACCAAGCCACGGCTTGTGCAAGACGGCGAGCTGCGGCGCCAATCCGACCAGCGAATCGACGAAGAAGATCTGCTTGAACTCTTCCGGACGATCGCCGCCCGCGACCAATAGATGCCGCACTTCGTGCTGTGGATCGAGCAACACCACGCTGACCGCATCGAGCGCATAGGACTCGCGCAGTCCGCTCACCATGGCGTGGAGCAGTTGCGACAGTGAGTCGGCGCGCAGCAGCGTCAGCTCGCGCGCCTGAGTACGCTTCAAGATGGTCTCGTTGTTGGACGCCTCGGCCGTCATTTCCGCCAGACGCTTCCTTAAGTCCTCGATCTCCCTATCCGTGTCGGTCAGCTCTGGCATTCGCAATTTCCTCAAACCGCACGCGCGGCCGCGCGCACATCCAAGTAGGCTCTGCCGCGGTTCATGATTGCCGTGAACTCCTGCGCATTCTTGGCTTTCACCGTCGATACCAGCCGATCAACCGCCTTTTGCAGCGCCTGCAGCGACTCATTGCCGTAGTCGTTCGAGCTTTGAATCTCGAAGTACAGCTCCGGGCTCTCGGCGGCGACGCGGCTCGCCACATCCAGTTGTGAATCGAAGGTCGTGCTCGACAGCTTTGCCAACCGCGGCGCAGCCTCTCCGCTATCGGCCAGGGCCGTGAAGAACGCAATGTTGAGGGCATGGGACAGGCCCAGAACGTAGGCGATCAAGCGATCGTGCTCGTCCAGATCCATGACGACCCGCTCAGCCATGGTGGGGGCGAACAATTCCTGGGCTTGCGCCAGCGCCTCCTTGTCCCCCAGGTCGATGAAAATCACGTGCCGGCCCGACAGCAGTTCGGTATCCGGTCCGAACATGGGATGCACCGAGGTGACGCGGCATCCGGCTTTCACCAGTGCCGTCAGTCCAGCCCGGAGGGGCGTTTTCAGCGAGCCCAGGTCGAACACCAGCCCGCGCGGCCGGCGCCCCGCCAAGACCTGCAGCAATTCGGCGGTCGCGGACAAGGGCGTCGCCAGCACGATGAGGTCGAAATCCAACGGGTCGGTCTGCCAATCGGCGACGGTATCGAAGCCCGGCGAGGCGCCCCGGGGGTCGGCAATGGCGACACGAAACCCCTGTGAGGCGAGAAACTCGGCGAACCAGCCCCCCATCTTCCCGTGACCCCCGATAACCAGGGCGCGTTTGCCGCTGCCGTGGGCCTGCGCCGCCACACGGGCCTGCTCCTGGGTCGCGAGCGAAGACTGAATGAGCTGCCGCAGGAGGGATTCGGCCAGATCGGGCGAAATCTTCAGCCTTGCCGCGGTGGTGCGGCCCCGCAATATGACCTCCCGCTCCCGGCCGAAGTCCCGCGTCGCGCGTCCGGTTGCCCGTTTGACCGCCGCCACCTGCTCGCTCAAAGCCTGGCGCCGGGCCACCAGCGCCAGTAATTGACCATCCAGGTCCGTCAGTGCCGTTCGCAATTCGTCCAGATTCATAATGAAAGAAAGCCCCTAAAGGTTTATCGGCACGGCTACCATTCTCTTATGAGCAGCAGCAAAAAGACATTTTGGACCGAGACCCTGCCTGACCCCCTGCCGGCCAATCCGCTCGAAGTGGCCGCCCAGTGGCTTCAGCAGGCACAGCGCGATGCCGCGCAGCCCAATCCGAACTCCATGGTACTGGCCACCGTGGACAACCGCGGCTATCCGTCCGCGCGGGTGGTGCTCTGTAAAGAGATCGCGGTGCAGCAGGGCTTCATACTCTTCTATACCAACTACCGCTCGCGCAAGGGGAGCGAGCTCGCCGCCAACCCGCGGGCCGCGGTCGTATTTCATTGGGATCATCTGCACCGGCAGGTCCGCGCCGAGGGTGAGGTGGCCGTGCTCTCCGATGCCGAAAACGACGTCTACTTCCGCACGCGGGTTTGGCAGAAGCAGTTGGGCGCCTGGGCCAGCCAACAAAGCCAACCCGTGGAATCCCGGAAAGCCTTGAGCGCAGCCGTGGCCCAAGAAGCGCGCCGCTTTGGCATTCCGTACGAAGGCCCCGGATCCGAAGAACCCGAGAGCATCTCGGTTTCCGTGCCGCGGCCGCCCAATTGGGGTGGCTATCGCCTCTACGTCGATGCCATCGAACTGTGGGTCGAAGGGGAATACCGCATTCACGATCGCGCGCGCTTCACGCGGCCGCTGCTGAAGTCCCGCGATAATCCCGGCCTCCCCTGGGCGTCGACCCGACTGCAGCCCTGAATCGCGCGGTTGCCGCGCGCATCGGGCTGTTGCCGCGCGCATGTATACTGGTTTTTTTATGAGCTTAATGCATGGCTGAGCGTTCATTCGCCAAAGAAGTGCAATCGCTGCGCCTGAGCGCCGGCGCCGAGTTCGAAGGCGAAGGGATTCTCGCTGTGACCAAGGCGCTGCTGCAATCCGGTGTCGGCTATGTGGGCGGTTATCAGGGCGCGCCGATTTCGCACCTCATGGATGTGCTGTCGGACGCGAGCGTCATCTTGGGCGAGCTCGGCGTCCGGTTCGAATCCTCGGCGAGCGAAGCAACCGCAGCGGCCATGCTCGCCG
>Ga0210393_10001768_pt1 | contig 17959 bp, 18 predicted proteins | sample IncBWC27OmetaG_FD_160068 | JGI IMG/M metagenome (GOLD analysis project Ga0210393, IMG submission 160068) | Forest soil microbial communities from Barre Woods Harvard Forest LTER site, Petersham, Massachusetts, United States - Inc-BW-C-27-O ... | reverse complement strand
GAAAATGATCGACGAACAGACAAAAACCGCTACGGCCGGAGCCACGGTTCAAATGCGCAACGAATACGCGCGGGCTCTAGCTAAGGAAGTCCAGAAGCTGTGGGATTCCAATGCGGCCGATGTCAAGAAGCTGAAAGAAACACAGACCGCGCAGTTCGCGGAACTGGAGCAGAACCTCAAAGATCGATCCGAGTTTCAAATGCAGTTTGTGCAGGCGCTTGCCGAAGGCCTCGATGAGCGCCAAGGCGATTCACTGCTCGCGTTCCGCAGCGCCCTTAGGACCTACAAGTCCGGCAAACCCCGAAACCTCATCGAAGCAAAAGTGGGCGCAACCACCGCGCGGTCTATCTTTGAGTCGCTCCGAAGAAAGCATGGGGAAAACTACGGAGACCAAGCACGAGAGGAGTTGGCAGATTCGCTCTACAACGGCCTCGAAGAAGAGCTGGCCTTAGCCGCGCTGCAGAGCCCCTGGCTCACGCCTCTCATCAACGAAAGAAGTCCGGCTGTCCCAGACCCAGAGCCCCCAGCGCCCGAGCCAGCCCCGGAGGGGCGCTCCATGGCCTCCATGACAACGATCCCCGAAACCGCTCCCCCAGAGCCAGATCTAGCTTTCGACGAAGAGTCTGACTCCTGCCGCCTGCTAAACACCTGACCTCCGGACGCGCCTCCGCTCACGACACAATTGCGGCAACGCTTGACCAAATTTCCATTGCCCGACACCTGCTCGCCAACTGCGAGCAGTGCTGCGTCGACCCACTGAGCCCGCAGCGCTTATCAAGAGTTGATGGAGGTTCTTAGCGAGGAGACGGAACTCTCACTGGATACCCGTTGCGGGAGAGGCTTTGTGTTTTTTGCGGGTCTTTGATGGACGCTGGTGGGCCAACAAAATGGATCCCGGAGATTTGCTGGGCAAAGCCAACTGTGATGGGTTTGGCTTTCGTGGAGTCGGTGGTGCCAGGGTAGAACCATGGCTGAGGGACGACATTTAAAACGTAGTTCACGTCCTTGGATCGTTCTTTGAAATCGGCGGGGTAGAGGTACGTGGCGATGACGTACGTGCCTGGGAGGAGAGGCCCTATCTGAAAGGCACCAGTTGGGCTCGTTTCGTACTGAGCCCACCAGGAATTTTCGATGGCATCGACATGATTGGCGGCCCAGAAGCGAATCCCGATGGGTTCAGGCAGGTTTCCCCGTGGAGAGGTGGCAACACCAGAAATGCGACCGTTGGGGAGCGCACTGTATGAAGCGTCGCGACACGCATTGGGAGAGACGACGAGTTCGCGCGGGTTCGCGGGTATGATGCCTTCGCTGGTGCGCCAGTAGGCGCCCGATTTGGGAGCCCAATCGACGACGTAGCCAGGTGGAGTGTCGAATTGAATTTGATAAGTTGCCGGCGGCAGCCCTGAGAAGGTAAAGCCGCCGTCCGCGTCCGTTTTAGCCGTGAATCGCTGGCCGACGGGAGAAGTGAGCGCGACGCTTGCACCAACAAGGGGAGCGCTGGGGCCATAGACCGAAGGAAGGACGTAGGTCCCCGTTACTATGGAGGAAGGCAGGCGATGCAAGCGGCGGAGGTTTTCGATTTCCGCGTCGTCTTTGTCGCGCGCGTGGCTTGTCTTGCTGCAATGGTTGGTAGAGAGAATGCCGTTGTTATCGCCCGCGTAGACAAGGTAGCGCTCCCCTTTGTGAAAGAAGAGGTCACCCGGGTGGTACTCATAACCACAGGCTCCGAGAGATCTGTTGATGTGGAGGCGTGCGGTTTTCAAAGGCTGACCGCTGAACCACTCTTCCACGGTGAAAGCGACCGTGACGTGGTCAGAATACATCCAGTATTGGTCGCGGAAAGAAATCGATGACCGGAGGCTGACGACCTTGAGAAAACCAAAGAAGGAAGGGGTTTCAATGGCGTCCACCACGCCAAGGAAGACAGCGGATTGTGGGCCGATGGCTTGACAGGTTGTGGGACGGGCTCCACTGCACTGGCAGGCCGACACGTTGTGGGGAAAGAAAATAAGGAAGAGGAAGAGCACGGCAAGCCAAGAAGGCAGGCTTTGTTTTTGTGGAAACAGAGAGACGCGTAGGGGCACTGGGGCGGGTGGCGCAGCTTTTCGCTCGAAATTTGTTCTTGACGTGACGTGCACGACACTAGCATACCATTGCTGGACTTAACTGTAGGGCATGGCTGCGAGGGAGGGTGGGTCACTCTTATCTTATTGGAATTACGGCGGGGTGCCCCACGTACCATTTTTTTGCATAAGGGTCCTAGAATCTTGCAATACTGAGCGTCGTCGATATTTTCGTCAACGATGAGAAAAACACGCCTGATCGTATTTGGGAGCGTTTTTGTAGCAGCTATCCTAGTAATTGTGTGCGGCTTCCAGCTTGTCAATTCCTCCCGTGTGAATCTTGGGCGTTTTTTGACCGAGGTCTCGACCGTGCAAACCGGACAGACCACGCTTGAGGATTGGCGCCGGCAGTTGCAACGAGCTCACGTTCAACACTTGGCTGGTGGCGGATTTGAGTCTGGACAAGGACATGCTGAAAGCGGTGATTGAAAAAAACGGGTGGAGCTCGTAGAACGCAAGGAAGCGGTGTGCTGGCTGTGGAAGCATTTTCTGGTGAGCCAGCGACGGATCTGCGAGCTGATGGGAGTGGCGGAGTCGAGCCAGAGGTACGTGAAGCGGAAGAACGACGAAGTGCTGCGGACGAAGTTGATGGAAGCAGCGCGGGAGAGGCCGCGATGGGGATACCGGCGATTGCAGTTTGTGTTGAAGGAAAAAGGCATGGAAGTGAACCACAAGAAGGTGTATCGGGTGTACCGGGAAGCGGGATTGATGATTCGGCGGAGGAGAAGGAAGCGGTTGCTGCGAGCGGGTTTTTTGCGACCGGAAGTGACGGGAGCGAACCAGGAATGGGCACTGGATTTTGTGCACGATGCGGCGGAAAGCGGCAGGAAGTTTCGCGTGTTGAGCGTGATCGACGTGTACACGCGGGAATGTCTGGCGTTGGAAGTGGAGACGAGTTTTGCGAGCCGGCGAGTGAAGCGGGAGTTGGAGAAGATTGTGGCGGAGCGAGGAGCGCCGGAAGCGATTCGGTGCGACAACGGGCCGGAGTTTACCTCGCGGCATATTCTGGCGTGGGCGCTGGAGCGGAAGATTGCGTTGGTGCACATCGAGCCGGGACGGCCGATGCAGAACGGATACGTGCAAAGCTTCCACGGGAAGTTGCGGGATGAATGCTTGAATGCGAGCTGGTTCGGAAGTTTGTTTGAAGCACGGATGAAGATTGGCGCGTGGAGGGAGGAGTACAACGAAGAACGGCCGCACAGCAGCTTGGGAAATGTGCCGCCGCGGGTGTTCGCGCTTCGAGTTGCGGCGCTCCGGTCGCCTACGGCTCCCTGCGCGCCGCAACTCGAAGAACGGAAAGGGACAGAAGTCATGAGTTCAGGAAATCTCGGTGTCGTATGATTCCGTGCGCGGAGTCTGCGGGCAGGTCACGGCCAAACGGGTCATAGGCGAAGCTTACTAATGCACGAGCTTCGCTTTCCCGGAGTTCCATTTTCATTTTTGCTGTGGAATTAGAATCCAGCCACCGGCCCATTGGCCGATGTTTAGCTCCTTGGGGCATTTGTAAGCCCAGAACAGATGAATGTCGGACTTTTTCAAGGCAGCATCGAGGCTCGTGAAGGCTTTTTCCAGACTTACATCACCACTAAGAGACTCGTTGGGTCCGACTGAAATACGCTCGGGAGGCGGATCATCAATGGGAATATTGCGATGAATTTGACTGCCGTCGGGCGCGACTGCAACAAGAATCATGGTATTCCTGTCTCCCCAGGGCAGGCGCCACTTGAAAAAGGAAACTTGGACTTCAGCTCGGGAACGAATTGTCACATGCAATGACGGAGGAGTTCCGGCGCTCAACTCTACGCGCACATCGGACGTAGGAAGCTCACTGCTTAATGACGTGGCAGAAAATATGAGTGCGATGGCTACGGCGACCAAAAACCCTCTAGTGAACCCCATACGTCCCATTGTTCACCTCAACCTTTCGTTCTTGCGCGTTCTGTTTTGCATCGATGATCGCCTGGAAGCATCCTTTGCATAAATGGTTTACCTTGTTCTCCAAGCAATCGAGTTCGGCGTTGAACGCTTTGAGTTCTCCAATCTTTTTCTCTTCGGGATTGGAAAAACCGACCACCTTGTTTTCCAACTGGCCTTTGCAGACTTTTGGATTTGTTTTCAGAGCATCTTCAATATGACTCTCTTCGTGAACTCGCACACAATCTTGAGTGCACCTTGCGACATCTGGAGACGGTGCTGGCTTGCGAAACTGAACGCGCATGTGACCATGCCCGTCGCAGACCACGGTGTTAATGCTTGGATCTTCTGGCAGAATCTGGACTAAGCCTGTGGGGTCGATAAAGAGTGTTGGGTTATTGCTTACGTACTGATAGAAATTCTGTCCAGCGTCGAATCGCACGGGGTCTTCGCTGGCGAACCTGCCAACGTTCGGGGCATAGTGTCTGGCGCGGTAATAATAGAGGCCAGTTTCGGAATCGAATTCACGAGCAGCGTATTGGAACGGATTCACCAGCGAACCAGTCGAACTCATCTGATTGCCAAACGAGTCGTAATTATACGTCGCACTTACCGAGCCGGTGCTGTCGCTCAACGATGTAATGGACTTGAGGCCATCCGCCTGATAGTAGTTCGTTGTTGCCGAACGCAGCATTGCGAGCGGCTCGTCAATTCTTAGACCCTGCGCATAGCGCGCGACGACCGATCCAGTCGGATTCGTCTCTTCCGTTACGTTGTCCTGGTCGTAAGCGAAGATGCTGGTCCCCGAACTGGAGGATTTGTAGATTCTTCTGCCGAAGGGATCGTACTTGAAGCTGACCGTTCCGCCGGAGCCGGGCAAGGTCACGCTCGACAGGCGATTCTCGAAGTCCCATGAATAGTTCGTGGTGTTCGACCCAACCACTTTGGTAAGCGTGTTGCCGTTGTTGTCTTCCGAAGAAGTCACTACTTTGTCGTACCCGTAGGTCGGCGCATCGTACATCAAGGCGAGTTTCCGGACACTGCCCCACCCGGGCGCCCGGTCGACGAATCAGTCGCTGGTCCGAGGGGGTTGGAACTAAGAATTTCCACTTTGATGTTCCGCTTCTCGGCGTATTCCTTAACTTGCTTTACAATCTTGGCCGGTGGATATGAAAGGCTTTCACTCCCTTCGGCCTTTGGACCCCTGCCAGGGGGTATTCGATCAAACCAGTGGATTTCAGCCCCCGTGGGCAGCGCCGAAATTCTGTGCTTGAGTTTCACTACGCCCTTCAAGACCGTCTTCTCGTTAAACACCAACTCCACATTTTTCTCGATGCCAGAAACGGGCAAGATGCAGAAGTTCCAACCTCCTTGTGGATTCGGCCAACTGTACAGGTCATACGTCACGAAAGAGTTCGGAAATGGATTCTGCGCCGCAGAAAGACAGACTACCAGGCAACCTAGGCTTACGAAGCAAAAAGCGTGTCTTAGAATCATCTGTCCTCGCAATTTGCTCGCATTATCAGTATTGCCACAGGTCACCACGCCCCTGGCAAATTGGATGCTTACGCCGACTAGGTTCTCCATTTCCTGGCCGCGCCGGCGTGATTTGATACCTCGCGGGTGGCGCAGCTTTTCGCTCGAAATTTGTTCTTGACGTGACGTGCACGACACTAGCATACCATTGCTGGACTTAACTGTAGGGCATAGCTGCGAGGGAGGGTGGCCTACCCTTGCGGTTTTGTTTTATGCAAGGGTGGGTCACTCTTATCTTATTGGAATTACGGCGGGGTGCCCCCACGTACCATTTTTTTTGCATAAGGGTCCTAAAATCTTGCAATACTGAGCGTCGTCGATATTTTCGTCAACGATGAGAAAAACAAGCCTGATCGTATTTGGGAGCGTTTTTGTAGCAGCTATCCTAGTAATTGTGTGAGGCTTCCAGCTTGTCAATTCCTCCCGTGTGAATCTTGGGCGTTTTTTGACCGAGGTCTCGACCGTGCAAACCGGACAGACCACGCTTGAGGATTGGCGCCGACAGTTGCAACGAGCTCACGTTCAACACTTGGTTTTCTCTTGCGACCAGCAGAACTGCGGCTTCAGCTTGCAGGAGGAAAATAGCCTTCTGCGTAAACCAAGACGGGCTCCGCGAAGCATTGCCGTTGCAAGTGTGGCCTTCAAAGACGGAATTGCTTCCGAAACCTACACCGCGATGGTGATACAAGGACGGAACGGCAAAGGTGAAGGGTATGACGACAAGGGAGTTGTGGTGCGCCAGAGCTCGGATAGACCTACGTCTTGCAATTTACATTATCACCTCTCGGTGAAACAACGTTATGGAGTGGGTGAGCGTTTTTGGGCGACTATCGTTATGGACTCCTGCGTCTCGCCCAAGGACCGCGCCAAGGCTTTTGCGATCAACACCGCCTGTTTGTCCAAGATCGGTGGTTGCGGGACAATCGAGACTATGATCCCGCAAGTTTTGGGGCATCCTTGATGGAATCGGTTCTCGTCTCGGGATTTTAGAGCTATTTCGATGAAACTGCTCTGGATAATGTCTCTGCGCTTGGCATTCATCTTGTCGAACGTGCCATGCGTGGCTCAGAATGTGCCGGACGTTGGAGAATTGATTTCTCGGCTAAACCGGCCAGATTCAACCGATAGAGCAGCCAAACAAATTGCCGAGGTCGCGACTAAGGATGCCAAAGCGCGTGAGATCGTTGTTAAGACCCTTCCCGAGATGATAGACAAGCCCGAGACTGATGAGGTCTGGTTAAATGCAGTCCGCTTGGCTGGTCAATTGAAAGTGCAGGAAGCCGTACCTTCTCTGATGACGGCTTTTGCCCGCGGCCCTTTGGGAGGGCGCATTGGCAGTACCATGACGGATGAGTTCCGTCTGAATAAGGATGTCGTCGCGAAAGCACTTTCGCAAATCGGAGACCCCGCAATTCCAGCCGTGACAAGTCTTCTCGCGAGTGGGGAACTCAAAACGAGACGTCGGGCGGTACTAATCCTTCAGAATATGGGTACGCCCGCGGCACGAAAGGTTTTACAGGAGAGACTCCCGCAAGAGACCAATCCGAGAATCAAAGAGTTGATAGCGAATGGGTTGCACGATCCTGGGCCAAATTAGATACCTGTTTCTGGAGAGCACGGCAGGGTGCCCCACGTGTTGTTCTTGCACGCCGGTCCTTTAATTTTCTCGGATTCAGGATGCCCCTCTATTTTGGCCTCGTCGGGGGCAGTCCGATGCGCCGCTCTTGAGCCTTCCAATTTGCCGCTTGCCCAACAATGCCCAGCCATTCCTGCCACCGCTCCTCCATTTACCCCATTTCTCCTTCAACCTAACTCCCAATTCCAACCGTTCCCTGCAATCCGCTTAGGCAATCGCCATCAGCGTGCTATTCTTTCGCGTGTACACCAAATCTCATCCTCAACTTAGTGCCTCTCTCGGGACCTTTTCCTGCGTCGTTCTTCCGGCTCCCATCGAAGATCGGTCGTTCAATTTCAATGCATTGCTAAGTTGTTTAGAAGCAACACTTACAAGAAATCCCACAAGTGTTGCTTCTAAAGGACTTACAGAAAAGCTAAGTCATTTAAATGCAACACTTACAAAAAACAGGGGGGTGGGGGGCCATCCCCCCGCCGCTCCCGATTTGAAACTGCTCGCCAGGTCGGCCGGGTCTGCGCGGCTCCCGCGTTTCCTTCCTGGGGTCAACCTGGATCCACGGCCAGAGAAATGTGCAATCGAGAGCCGGAGATTTTCATCCGTGTCTCCGCGGCGATGCCAGAATCCCCGCTCCGCATGTATAATTGGGGGCTATGCTTTCTGTTAACAACATCACTATGCGCTTCGGCCCGAGGATCCTCTTTGAGGACGTCACCTGCACCTTCATGGCAGGCCGCCGCTACGCCATCACCGGCCCCAACGGCGCCGGCAAATCGACCTTCATGAAGATTCTCACCGACGAACTGGAGCCCACCAAGGGTTCTGTGACGCGCCCCAAGAAAATGGGCGTCCTCCGGCAGGACCAGTTTGCCTTCGACGATTTCCGCGTCATCGACACCGTCATCATGGGCAACGCGCCGCTTTGGAAGGCCCTCGTGGAGCGCGACGCGCTCTACGCCAAGCCGCACGATCAGCTGACCGACGCCGACGGCATGCGCCTCGGCGAACTCGAAGGCATCGTTGGCGAAGAAGGCGGCTACACTGCCGAAGCCGACGCAGCCATCCTCCTCGACGGTCTGGGAATCGATGAACCGTTCCACGAACGCAAAATGAGCGAGCTGCAGGGCGGCCAGAAAGTTCGCGTGCTTCTCGCGCAGGCCATGTTCGGCAATCCCTCGGCTCTGCTGCTCGACGAGCCGACCAACAACTTGGACCTCGATTCCGTACACTGGCTCCAGAAGAATCTTTCTGAATACGAAGGCGTGCTCATCGTCATTTCGCACGACCGCCATTTTCTAAATAGCGTTTGCACGCACACCGCGGACATCGACTACGAAACGATCATCATGTACGTAGGCGGCTACGACGACATGGTGGTGGCGAAAACCCAGATTCGTTCGCGCATCGAAACAGACAATGCGAACCGCGAGAAAAAAATCGCGCAACTCCAGGATTTTATCGCGCGCTTTTCCGCCGGCACGCGTTCCGCCCAGGCGACTTCGCGCAAAAAAGAAGTCGAGCGCCTGCAAACCACGGAACTCGCGCGCTCCAACATTCAGCGTCCATACATTAAATTCGACATGAAGCGCAATTCGGGGCGGCATCCTCTGGAGATCCGCAGCGTCGAAAAATCCTATGACGATTTGAAAGTGATTCCAAAATTCACCGCCAGCGTCGTGCGCGGAGAAAAAATCGCCCTGATGGGCCGCAACGGTACCGGCAAGACTACTTTGCTGCGATCGCTGGTGCGCAACGCGCCGGGTTTTATCGACGATTCGGACAAGGCGTTCCCGGTGGATGGCGGAGAAGTGCGCTGGGGACATGAAGTGTCTGTCGGCTATTTCGCCCAGGACCACACCGATTCCATCACCAAGGGTACGACGGTGATCGAGTGGCTCTGGCAGTTCGATCCCAGCGCATCGCAGCAGGAACTCCGCGGCTTGATGGGGCAAATGCTCTTCAGCGGCGAAGATGCGCTGAAGCCCACGCGCGCGCTTTCCGGAGGCGAATCCGCTCGCCTCATTTTCTGCCGCCTCATGCTGCAGAAACCGAATTTCCTGGTGCTCGACGAGCCCACGAACCACCTCGATCTCGAATCCATCAACGCGCTCAATATCTCGCTGCAGCGCTACGACGGCACGGTTCTTCTCGTCACCCACGACCACGACGTAATCGATGAAGTCGCCACCCGCATCTGGCATTTCGCCAACGGCAAAATCGAGGATTTCAAAGGCCCATACAGCGAATACGAAGCCTACGCCCAAGAAAAAGAAAAAGCTTCGTAATTCCGTTTTGTTTTTTGGCGCCTTGGTTTCAGGTTTGCATTTGCTCGCAAATCCGATGATTATTTCTTCCTTAATCGCCGCCTGACTCCTGGGACAATTCGGAGCCGGAACGTGAGGGCTCATCGGCAACTCCACCCAGTCCCTGCCTCTGCCTGCTGATGCGCCGCGCCCAGCCGTCAACCCGTGGCTCATCGCAGTGGTCGTGTCCCTCGCGGCCTTCATGGAAGTGCTGGACACCAGCATCGCCAACGTCGCCCTTCCGCACATCGCCGGCGACCTCGGCGCCAGCAACGACGAAAGCACCTGGGTGCTCACCTCCTATCTCGTCGCCAACGCGATTGTGCTGCCCATCAGCGGCTGGCTCGTCAGCATTTTTGGCCGCAAACGTTTTTTTATGACTTGTATTTTCATGTTCACCGTCAGTTCGCTCTTGTGCGGCATCGCTCCGAGCCTCGGGATTCTTCTCTTTGCGCGCGTCTTGCAGGGCGCGGGCGGCGGCGGATTGCAGCCATTAGCGCAAGCGATTCTCGCCGACACTTTTCCGCCGCAACAGCGCGGCCTGGCGTTTTCGCTATACGGCGTGACCGCAATATTTGCGCCGTCCATTGGCCCCACTCTGGGCGGCTGGATCACCGATAACTATTCCTGGCGCTGGATTTTTTACATCAACTTGCCCGTGGGCTTGCTCGCTTTATTTCTCGTCTATCGCCTGGTGGAAGATCCGAGCTACCTGAAACGCCTGGCGGGCGCCGTCGCGAAAGTCGATTACATCGGTTTCGCGCTGCTGGCGCTGGGAGTCGGCGCGCTGCAAATTCTTCTGGATAAAGGCCAGGAAGACGACTGGTTTCAATCCAATTTTATTTTGACGCTTGCGATTATTTCCGCCGTGTGTTTGACCGCGCTCGTCATTTACGAATGGTTTTACAAAGATCCTATCGTGGACGTGCGCCTGTTCCGCAATTTTAATTTCGCCGCATCCTGCTTGATCATGTTCATGGTCGGCGGCGTGTCTTTTGCTTCCACCGTCCTCATGCCGCAGTTCTTGCAGACCCTGATGGGTTATACCGCGGAGAAAGCGGGAATGGTGTTATCCGCCGCGGGATTTCTGCTCCTCGCCGTCATCCCATTCGTTGGCCGTCTGACCACAAAAATACAGTCGCGCTATCTGATCGCTTTCGGCTGGCTGATGCTGGCCATCGGAATGTATCTTTCAACCCAAAGGATCGATCTGGAAATGAGCTTCAGCGCCGCCACGTGGCTGCGCATCGCCCAATACGTTCCATTGGGTTTCATTTTTATTCCCGCAACTTTGGCGGCGTACATCGGTATTGCCAAGGAAAAAAGCAACGCCGTGGCCGGCCTCGTCAATTTTGTCCGCAATATCGGCAGCAGCGTCGGCACTTCGGTGGTGACCACAATCATTGCTCGCCGCTCGCAATTCCATCAGGAATCCTTGGGAGCCAATATTGGGGTTGGAAGTCAAAGCTATCAAGCCGCAGTCAACGCAATGGCGGCGCGTCTACATGCCTCCGGCCTGAGTCAATTTGAAGCGCAGCGGCAGGCGGCGGCGCGTGTTTACGCCGGCCTTCAGAGTCAAGCCGCCACGCTTTCGTACATCGATATGTACTGGCTGCTGATGCTGGCCGCGATCGTTATGTTCGGCCTCTCCTTCGCGCTGAAAAGGAACAACCCGAAAACCGGGGAACACGTTGTCGCGCACTAGCAATCGGCGCTTGCGTTTGTGTCTTTTTTCTAACCCCATTGCAGACTGGGAACGCTGCGGCCTTATGCCTCGCATCCCTTGCTAGACTCTTTTTAGGACACGCGTCCCCGCGCATGAGCCCCCATCAGAGCGATCGTCACCATTTCGAGCGGCAGATTGTTTTCGCGCGGCCTATTATCATCTTGCTTTCGCTGCTGACGCTGCTCGAAGAACCGCTCTCCCGCGATTCTCACCGTTCCATTTCGTTTCTGGTTGCCTACATGTTGATTTCCCTGGGCGTCATCCAGCTGGAGCGATTGCTGCGCAACCGCGCATGGCACCTGCCGCTGGCGGTGGATGTCCTCGCGCTCGCCGTCTTCATGTATCTCAGTCCTTCGGCGATTCCCGTCTGGTTTCCGTACATGTTCATTTGTTACGTGGCGGGGATTCGCTGGGGCATCGACGCGGCTCTTCCCCTCGCTGGCGTGCTCTCACTGCTTGTTGTGTTGCTCACCGCGGGCAAAGCCGAAATTCATTGGATGAAAGTGGTTTCCTGGCTGGGACTGACCACCGGAACTTTTGCCGGTGGATTCGGCCTGGCTTTCCTGGGAGATCGCAGCCGCGATTTCGCCAAGCAGAACGAGTTTTACTCCCGCATCACCGCGACGATGCAGGTGGACCAGGGCCTTGCCGAGTCACTGCGCCTCTTGCTGGATGAACTCGCTACCGCGTTTGAGTCCGAAGAAGCACTATTGCTCTACCGCGACACCGACCTCGAACGCATATTCCTCTGGCGCCTAAAAGCCGGCGAAAGCGAGCGCCTGGTCCCCGAGAGCATGCCACTGGCGCGCACGGACGGCTTCCTGCTCGACGATATGGACGCCACTGTCTGCTGGAACAGCCTCGTTGGAGCGGGCTCCGGTTTCGGCTGGGATCGCCGGGATGGCCGTCCGTTGAAGAATCTCCTGCGCCTCCCCGGGCCCACCCAGCAGGAGTTGAAAGTACGCTCGCTCATGAGCGTGGCCTTTGATCAGGGGGGCCAGCCCTCCGGCCGCCTCTTCCTTCTGAACGGCAAAAAAAGCGGCAAACCGTTTGAGAAATCGGATTTGGCATGGTTCGAACGGATCGCATCGCACATGAGTTCCTCACTGGAGAACATCTTTCTTTTGAGGCACTTACGGGCGCGCGCCATCGAAGCCGAGCGCAGCCGCATCTCCCGGGACCTGCACGATGGGATTCTGCAGACTCTTCTGAGCATTGAAATCCAGCTGGATGTTTTACGCCGCCGCGTGGCCACCGCACCGGAACAGGCGGCCGCCAGCCTCGCAAATCTGCAGCAGACCGTAAAAAATGAAGGCGCGGAGCTGCGCCAGATCGTCACCGATTTGCGCCCACTGCGCGTTCAGAGCGCGGATATGGTCGATCTGATGCGCGGTTTTGCCGAGCGCTATAGAAACGAGTCCGCGATTGCGCTGGACCTGTTGATTGATTCGGCACAACTTCGCGCTCCGGATCGCGTCTGCCGGGAGCTATTCCAGATTTACCGTGAAGCACTCAACAATATAAAAAAGCATGCGAAGGCTTCCCATGTCGTGGTAAAACTGTCGCAGGATGACAGCCGCATCATTTTAGTGGTGGATGACAATGGCGAAGGATTCAGTTTCGCCGGCCGGTTTACAGGTGACGAATTAGACCGGTTGCGTTTGGGCCCAATTTCTATTAAGGAACGTGCGCGAACCGTGGGGGGCGTGTTGACCGTTGAGTCGAACCCTGGCCATGGAGCAAGACTAACAATCGAAGTCCCGCTCGGTTGACATGGCCAAAACTAAACAACAGATTCGAGTCCTCCTCGCGGATGACCACGCGATATTTCGCGATGGCCTTCGCAAGCTTCTAGATTCCGACGAAGACATCACCATCGTGGGAGAAGCCCAGAACGGCGCGGAGTGCATCAAGCTCCTGGCCAAACTGAAGCCCGATATTCTTCTGCTGGATCTGCGCATGCCGGATAAAGACGGCCTGGCAGTTCTGGAAGAGGTTAATTTCGATACGCTGCCGACTCGCGTGGTGGTGCTGACGGCGGCGGAAGACGACCGCGACGTCGTCCGTGCCATGCGCTTGGGAGCGCGCGGCGTCGTCTTGAAGCAGTCCGCCACCGATCTGCTGGTAAAAAGCATTCACCGCGTGCACGCGGGAGAAATCTGGCTGGATAACCGGATGACCGCCGAGGTGATGAAAGCGTTCTCCAAATCATCCGAATCCGGTCCGCGGCGCGAGAAGCCGTTGCTCAGCGACCGCGAAAAAGAGATCGTTCAACTGGTGGCTCAGGGCTTCCGCAACAAGGAAATCGGGGAAAAACTGTTCATCAGCGAACAGACCGTCAAGAACCATCTCCACAATATTTTCGATAAATTGGGTGTTTCGGACCGCCTCGAACTGGCGCTTTACGCCATTCACCATCGCTTGATCGACCACTCGTAACCGATCGCTTGACCACCATAAGCGTTCGGCCACTTTGCGGCGTTATTCGATCAAGCCCAGCTTCCGGGCATGGTCGCCGCAAAGGAAGAGATTCAGGTAAGGGTTATGATGTGCATTCCATTCGGTCCAGCGATGTTCCCAATCGGAGCGCCGAAAGTCGCAAGCATATTCGTCGAGTAGCTTCACTGGCCGGGAGCTAGTAGCTCGCGACTGCGCGTAAAAAATAAACTCTGCCTTGCAAACTGGAATCCCTGAAGTGATTTCTTCGGAGACTTTTTCACCTTGTTGCATGGTCCCGGCCCTTCGACAAGCACACGGAATGAATTTCCATTCTGGGTAAGTCTGCACCCAGCAAGCGTGGTCCACTCCCAAAAAAGTACCTATCGCTTCGAATGGCAACCACCCGGATTTCTTGCCCGCGAGGATTTGGCTACCCCCGGGGGCGGCAAACCCTCATTCCTGGCCGTGTCGAATTGCGAGTGAGCAATCGGTGGAGACCGCGGGTAAGGCAAAGCACGGTATCCGCGATGGCCCTGTGACGCCACAATCGTCAAAACAGCCTACTAAATGAGTGCTATGGCTGCTCGCTTGCCCGTAGGTCATCTCCATTTCGCTTTCTTCCGGAGTTCGGTCATCGCAGCGCGAGCACCACCGGAAACCAAATTCCTTGTTGGGGGCATGCGGCAGGCAAGAAGCGGGATCAGGTGCAGAGCATCTTCTGGTTACGGTAGTACGGGAACGCAGCCTCATCTTGGTTGGAATTGCAACCAGCCTGCTCTTTTTGCACAGCTTTCCAGACTTTGCACTTACCCTTCCTTCGTCGCGCAAACCGGGGATTTGCGTGCCGCTCTCATCCCAAACCCTAATCTAAGTGTGGAGGCTTCTATGCGTGGGGCAAGAATGATCGTTGGGTTGTGTATCGTGATTCTGCTTGTATTTACTGCTGTTTTTTCGACTGGACTTCAGACTCGTTCGGCAGGTTCTGGATCGTTTACGGTCTCGGCGGGAAGCGGAAAGATTCTAACATTTGACGGCGGAGACCCTGTGCCTCGGCCGAATCCGGCGCCGTCCCCCACTAGGTCTTAGGGCGGCTTAGGTTTCGCTCCCGGAGATTCAGGGAGAGCGTACTACGCTCCCCCTCTTCTCGTGCTAGCATGCTCCTCCAAAGGACGATTCAGGGTCGCCCTTGGAGGAGCATGATTAGCCAGTCCATCTGGTGGGCTACGCTGGCGCTCGAAGTCCTTCTGCTGGCGCGCGCAGTCCAGGGAAAATGGGTTGCCCGCTACCCCGTTTTCTTTGGATATATTTTCTACGTCCTCACACAATCTCTACTTCGTCATTTTGTTTACGCGTTGAATCATAAACTGTACTCTCATGTCTATTGGATTACTGAGTTTCTGGCCGTTCTCGTTGGGTCCGCAGTTGTGTTTGAAATTTATAGCGTAGGGTTGGCCGCCTTTCCCGGAACCGCGCGGATGGCTCGCAATCTGCTCGCTCTTGTTTTCGTTCTGGCATGCACGAAAGCGATCGTCGACGCTTGGAACGATCCGCAGTGGTGGCCGACGGCCACAGCCATGGATATCGAACGCTACCTTCGTATTTTTCAGGTCGTCTCCATCGGAGCGCTCGTGGCCTTGTTTCTCGTTTATTCCGTACCCTTTGGCAGAAACCTCAAAGGCATTTTGGCGGGTTACAGTCTCTTTGTTTCTCTTGCTGTCGTTTGGCTAACGATTGGCCCAAATGCCGGAACCACGCTTCGTGACATTTGGTTCAATATTCAGCCGGCTTCATACTTCTGCGCTCTTTGCGTCTGGACGGTGAGCCTATGGTCTTATCAGCCGCAACCGGCGCTTCCGGCCGTTGTAAAGCTTGAAGACGATTATCAGAAAATCGCAGCAGCAACACGCCGCCGGCTTCGGGAGGCGCGCGGATACCTGGGAAAGGCGACACCATTATGATCGACATTGCAGGCTCGATGGCCATCGGCACTTCGGTTGTTCTTCTGTCCTACCTCGCGTGGAGAAGCGCCGCCGTCATCACGCGTGAGTTTTCGCTGCGGTCCGGGCCGTTGTCTCCCGGAAGCGAATTCGAATCGGAAGCTTGTCCTCCCGAAGTGGTCTCCAGAATTTTCTCGGGCCAGGATTGGGAGTTCGTGGCCGCCACACATGCGGACCCGCTCAAGAAATTCTTCCGCTGGGAACGCAAGTCCGTCGCTTTGCTGTGGGTTCGGGAAACCTCGGCGGGAATAAAGGGAATCATCCGCGAGCATTCCGCGTTGGCCCGGGGGAGCGAAAATCTTGAATTCACTACGGAGCTAAAGATATTTTTTCAATACGCACAGCTTCGGATGATTTGCGCGCTTCTCTTCGCCCTGATTGCTCTGGGCGGTCCGCACTGGGTGCGTGGTTTGGCGCTGCACGCAAACGGCCTGTTTGCCCGGTTCGGTCAGGCGCAGGAAGCGCTTAGAGCGGCCACCGAGGAGCACAGTCTACGCAGCGCCGGTTCCATTTAGACGGGGTGTCTCCTGCAAGCACGTTGTGATTTTTGAGACGCGCGCGGACGGGGCAAGCCCCGCCACTACGATGGGCGGGGAATGGCGGAATTTTGAGTTTGGGTTGGAGTGATTTTCCGAGTTTGAAGAGCAAGGAAATTCTGAGTTTGGGGAGCGGAGAACTTTTGAATTTTATTTCCGGGCAAAAGCATAAGATGGTTATAGAGGATCAAGACGGGCTTACCTCTCGCCAATGAGCGCCAACGTTAAACTCGTTCTGGTACAAGAAGCGTACGACGACATACTTCACCGCACGCTCTCGAAGCTGTCCTGCGAGCTGGCCCGCCTGATCTATCTCGCTTCCACGCGCGACTACAACACGGGAACTTACCAGCACGACGGGCTATCGGCGCGCTTCCGCCCCGATGTCGCGCGCAAAGCGCTGGAAATTGCGCACCGCCAGGTGTTCTATCAAGTTTCCGCTTTTTCTTTGGAGGAACTGGTTAAGGAAATCGAAGTGTACTTCCACTCTTCACGCGAGGAACCCTGGACGGTCCTTCGTACCTGGGAGAAACTGGAGCCTTTCCGCATCGCCGTTCCCGTCGACGTCAATCCGGTCGTGGCGCGACTCTTTCTTTCCAATATCAGACTCGCTTTGGCAATCTACCGCTTCCATCAGCCGAAGGATCCTTCGGATCCGTCAGCCGCATTGCCACCCCTGTAACCTGTCCGACGATCTCCGCCTCGGTGCCGTGGCTGAGCCTTCTCACGCTGCATGGCGATAGCGGATGAGGCAGCAGGAGCAAATAACCTTCCTGCAGGTCGCACCAGGAGCAAGCGTAGCCGTCGCGGAGCTCAATGAAATAGATGGGGCGGTCAAATTCGGTGCGCCACCGCAGCGGCTGGACCTTGCGCACGCGCGGATCGATCTGGACGAACGATCCCGGGCGCAACAGGGGATAGAGAGTGAAATCCTCAAGCCCGATGTAGCCGTAGTGGCTGTGCCGAATGTCCAGATGCTGGATGAGCGCGATGGGCACTTCGCCCCATACCTCGACCATTCTCGAAATCAAATTCGTATTGTCCAGATCGAACGAGCGGTCGAATCGCACCGGGAACGACATGGTGCGTTCCGCGTCGTAAACCTCCAACGAGGTCCGGTGGGTGTTCGGCAATGGCGCGACGAGTTGATGCTGGCCAAGTCGTTGCAGGTCAACACCGTAGAGCAGCAGCAGATCCGTGAATTTGATGCGGTAGATGGCGCTCAGACTGTAAAGCTTAAAGATGCTGGGAACAGAATCGGAGTTCTCCACCTGAGTTAGCCAGGCATTCGATATCTGGTATTCCGAACTGTTCTCGGTTTCCGCAATCTTCTGGCTGAACTCCGCCACGTCGCGCGTGGTTATCCCCAGTCGCGAGCGGAGGTCTTTTAGTTGCTCGTTGGGTGCGAGAGTATTCACTGCGGCTATCTTAACTCAAGAAAGGGAAAATGGTGAATTCGTTGATGGCGCAGGGGCACTTCGAAACGGCCCGGTTCTAGATGTGAGACTACGCGGCGCCTTGGAGACTGTTCACGCAAGCAGCAAAGGATTCTCCGATTTCGATTCCCATAACATAATTACCGCTGGGAAGGGCAATGCAGTACACGACGCGCCCGTTCGCGGAGAATCTCGGGGGCAACGATACCAGCACGGCTTCGTTCACCTGCCAGCGCCGTTTTGTGATAATTCGCGCGCCCCGATCGCTCACATTTTCCGTGACAGTCCAATCGAGTTCTCCCGGTTGATCCAGGCT
>Ga0210393_10001767_pt1 | contig 17967 bp, 13 predicted proteins | sample IncBWC27OmetaG_FD_160068 | JGI IMG/M metagenome (GOLD analysis project Ga0210393, IMG submission 160068) | Forest soil microbial communities from Barre Woods Harvard Forest LTER site, Petersham, Massachusetts, United States - Inc-BW-C-27-O ... | reverse complement strand
CAAAATAGTCTAGCAGGCTGTTCTGCCCACTTTCGGCAAGCGCCTGTGGATGTAGTACCGTAATCGACATCGGCACGTCTTGGAGACGCTCTTCCTTCTTCTGCGCCGTGACGATTACTTCTTCGAGGGCGTCGCGCTCAGGGTTTTGGGCCGGATCTCGGCTTGCCACTAAAGGGCCATCGGAGTCCTCCTTCACGTAGTACACGCCGGCGGCGGTCTTGCTCAGAGACAACCCGGCATTACCCAGCAGGATATGAAGCGCGTCGTCGACCGAATAGTCGCCGTTGAGCGGCACACTCTTCAGACCCTGCAGCCGCTTGCTGTCAAAGACGATCTGCTGGTGCGCCGTCTTGGCAAAGGCCCGCAGAGCCGAGCCCAAGTCCTGTGCGGGAATATCGAATTTGACGATGTCCTCTGCACGTGCCGCGAAGGGCATCGCAGCCGATATCGCAAGAATGAGGACGATAGAACGAAGTGCGCCTACGAGACGCCGGATTGAGGTCAGTGACAAATAGACTCCCCTGAACGGCCAGTACCCTGATGGGCACTTTTTTGCCGTCTATTGTGGGATAAGACGCGCGAGCCAGTGAACCTCGTAAAAATGCTCTTGCGAAGCCCTATCGGTCTTTGGCCTTGAAGACTTCGGTGTCGCCATCGACCTCCACCTTCACAGGAAATGCTGCGGCGATCCCCTCGATGAAGGCGCGCGTTTCTCCGGCAGTGAACACTCCCGTGACCTTGATGGCGCCCGTGTGGTCATCGGCCACACTCATTCGTGGCCCAGGATAGCGATTCATGCGTTCGATGGCGAAGACCAGCGGTTCGTCCACGAACTCCAGCTGTCCGGCCTCCCATTCCAGTGACTTCGTACCGTCGATCGCAGCGATGGCAACCTCTGGCTTGGCGATGGCGGCATCCAGCACATGGCCGGGTGCAAGCTCCTGCAGCGACTGACTCGCGGTGCGTTCGACATGACGTTTAGCAGCATGAGTCTGCAGCGCCGGTGAGGCGGCGATGGTAGCCGCTGGCCCCAGCACCGAAACATGACCTTCGTAGAGGACGACCTCCACGCGTCGATTCACGAGCTCCACGCTGAATTCCGTTCCGGTCGCCACCACGACCCTGTCACCCGCGGCCACACTGAATGGACGCAGCGGATCCTTGGCCACATCAAACTTAGCCCGCCCGGCTAGCAGGTGCAGCTCGCGACCATGAACTGTGTAGCGCACGGTGACCCGCGTGGCTGCATCGAGCGACACCGCAGACCCATCGGGCAACTCGACACTGCGCCGCTCACCGAGGCCCGTGGCATAGGTGGTGGGGTGCTGGATCCACCACACGATGGGCCCTGCGAACGCGAGCAGTACGGCCGCCGCTGCCATGGTGCGGCGCCTCCAGGACCAGCGCGCGAGGCGCGCAGCCCGCAAGCGGTGGCGCTGCTGCAGACCTTCAAGGGCTTCGAGGCGCAGCGGCAGAAAATCCGGGGACGCTTCCGCGGCGTGCACTTCCTGCCAGGCGCCGGCCGCCTGCTCAAATGCCGCACGGTGCTCTGGCCGCTCCTCGAGCCACTCGGCGAACTGCTGCTGTGCCTCTCGAGTCATCCTGCCCTCGGAGAATTTCACGCACCAGAGTGCAGCCTCCTCGGCACGCGCGAATTCTGTGGAATCCAATGCCGGCGTTCTCATTCGCTCTCCTCGCGGAACAGCATCAGATAGGCGGTCGCCTTGGCGACTTCCTTTTCGACCGTACTGACTGAAATCTCATAGGCCTCGGCGATATCGCGCTTGCTGACGTTCTCGATGCGGTAGAGCACAAACACCTCGCGCGTGCGATCCGAGAGTTCCCGCAGGCGGGCTACCAGCAACGAGAGCGAGCGCCGGCCCTCGACAATCCGCGCTGGATCGAGCATCTCGGCCGGCAAATCGGTAATCGGCCCCAGCGATTGCGCATAACTGTCCCGAACCTTGAGGCGACGGGCGCGATCGCGCAGCAAATTGGCCGCAATTTGGAACACGTAGGCATCGATCGACCGGATGCCCTCGAGTTGTCCTTCGGCAAGCCGTACGAACACTTCATGGGTCAGGTCCTCTGCTTCACTGGGATCCCGAACCCGGCGCAGGAAATAGGACAGGAGCGCCGGCCGAATCCGACGGCCTAGCTCAAATAGGACCGGCTCGGCCGCCGCGGGCACAGACACTCCTTATATTAGGTAAGGTACAGGCGTTTTTCAGGTCGATGTCTTATAAGACGCACGAGACTCCATTTCACGTAAGCCTGAGGGTCACGTCAGCTTGAGCGACATCAACCTGGAGAGACGCTCCGCCCTCAGTGGTTCGATCGCTAGTCGCTCGGCTCGGTCGGGGTCCACAAGCTGCCTGCAGGTGTAGTTCAGCAGCATCGTCGCGCGATGTTCCACCGTGTACGGCTGCCACTTCGGCAACCCTGAATGGCTGGGGTTGCCGGAGTGCGCGAATGCCGCCCAGGCCCCGCTCAGCTTTTTGGCAAGCTGGTACCGCCGAGGGTCCGGTCTTGGACCGTAGAGTTGCGGAGCTGCATCGACATTGTCGAACACGAACGGCAGTTCGAAAGTATGGCAGGCGTGAAGGCGGCCGCCGAATCCAGCCGCTTCCCAGTCGAAGTCGTACAGGAACACAGGGGCAGCGGCTTGCGTTCCTTTCAGCTCGGCCACGCAGCGAGCGTTGTCGCGATAAATACCCGATATCGCGGCCACCACGATCTGCTCTCGTGAGGCCGAGGGCTCCAGGTGCCTGCACGCCGCTATGAGCGTCGCGACCCCGGCAGCATCGAGAGAGCGCATGCGACGCTCCAGATACCTGTGCAAGGCTTCATCATCCGGCAGGTCTGGTATATCGCCGTTCAAGATCGAGTATTCTCCCTCAGCCCGGTTGGTGCCCAGAAGCATGGGAACTTGCGCCGAGACATTCGGTGCATCCGGTAGGAATGGATGGCGGGTCAGCGCCGTTCCGGCGACGACCGGTTGAAAAGGCTCGCCCCCCGATGCCGCCAGCAACTTGTCTGCCGAAAGCTCGGAGAGCTCGTCGGTGGAAGATTCCCCGATTCCCAACTTTCCAAGCACTCGTTTAGCAACTGTGGTCGCCTCTTCGCTGGTGAACGCTCTGAGCATCACATCCGATTCCACGATGGCCTTGTGAAGCAGGCCTCGAGCGCCGGGCATTGCCAGCAAGGCGCAGACCTTCGCGCCGCCGCCCGATTCACCAAATATCGTCACATTGCCGGGATCACCACCAAAGGCCTCGATGTTCTCCTGAATCCAGCCGAGTGCAGCCACCATGTCGAGCGTGCCTACGTTGCCGGACTCGGCATATGAGGCGCCGGCGAGGTCCCCCAGATACAGAAAGCCAAAGGCACCGAGGCGATGATTGATGGATACCACCACCACATCGTGATCGCGCGCGAGATGGGTGCCATCGGTCCAATCTGAATTGCCTGCCCAGCCGTTGAAAGCGCCCGGGTGCAGCCAGACCATCACGGGTCGCTTGTGGCCGGCGCCGATTTCCGGTGTCCAGACGTTCAGACACAGACAATCCTCGCTCATGTTCTTGGGAGCTTCATGGTCCAGTCCACGCAGTACGGCAGCGTAGATCCCACCGATCCCCGGCCCTTGCATCGCCATCGCACCGTAACTCAACGCAGTACGTACTCCACTCCAGGGTGATGGACGTCCGGGCGGGAGAAAGCGCCCCTTGCCGCCGGTGGGTGCGCCGTAAGGGATGCCTTTGAATGCATGGACCCTGTTCGCGAGGTAGCCGCGGACTTTGCCCGCTCGAGTCGCAACAACCGGTCCGAAGGCCGTGGAGTCAGGATCGATGGGGGAACCGTAGGCCGCGCCCCCTGCCGCCAAGTAAGCCGCGGCCAGCGCGGATCGCTTCAAAAATGCGCGTCGATTGGCGACGGAATGAGTCGGGTCCTGCTTCATCAGCGATCTCCAAGGATAGTCAGACGGGCGGCAAGTGTGCCGTCGTACTTAGAACCTCTGCCACACACTGTTCAGTCTCGATTGCCCGATCCCGGGCTTGTCGTAGTTGCAAACACCCGTGGGAAAGACCCTGTTGAGCCGCCGTAGTTGATCAGCGCTCAACTGCTGGGAATAGTCTTCAGCCCTGAGCGGTTTGAGCGCGCATTTCAACACATCGTCGGTCAATGGGCCGCCTGCGGCAATGCGCGGGTCGCCGTAAATGGGATACAACTGGTTGCAGCGGCCCGTTCCCTCGTGGGCGGCGTGTTCGACAATCCGTGCGCCATCGATGGCCCAGCAACCATCGGCAAGCTCGGTGGGCTTGTTGCGCGCCACTTTGATGGCCTGAGTTCCCTGGTCATGATCCGCCGAGATCGAATCGAGCCAAGTGCTCATGCGGGTGGCGAGGAACCTGGTCCGGGCGGGATAAATCTCCTCCCAGCTTTGCCCTTTTGCGAAGAAATACCAAAGGTCCGAGGCCGACCAGCGGGGGTATCGCAGGATGGCTTCGTTGTCGGCGGTGCCATTTGCGGCCAGGAGGCGTGCTTGGATGATGAACGTGCGCACGCTGTCGTGATGGTTGGCGAGATCATCCGCGTAGGGCCTCCAATCAATGATGGGGATCTTGCCGAGATCACCATCGCCGGTGAGCGCGAAGCCCCGCTCGTAGGCACGCCTTACCGCCTCGGGATCTGCGACCGAGCGTTCCGCGGAGAAATCTCCGTTATCGTTGAAGCCCCCGACCTTTTGGTTCAGTTCGAGGAACTGCTCCGCACCGATCTGACCTCGGTTGAAGGCGAGGAGCCCATATTGCACGCCCTCGTTGTCAACGGGTCGGTAGACTAGACCCGTGCGCGGGTTTCGGCCGAGCCCATTGATGGACGTCGTGAACATGTCGCACCGCGCGCCGCCGGGATTCGAGCTCGCATCGAAGGCCAGCTCCTTCGGCAATTCGGGGGGACAATGCCGAGGGTCGAATGCCTTGTACTGAAGGCCGGTTGCGTCGGACCAAAATCCGGTACAGGTCTGCCCCGACGCATATCCGGACACCGCGGCGCGCTGCACATCGGTCCAGGACGCTCTCGAGGTGCCAAAGGCGTGGCTGAGAAGGGCACAATCTGAAAATACACGCGAGGGGTTCAGCGGATCTGGGAAGGATAGACTCGCGATAATTCCATCGAGAAGTCCTGGATAGTTTTGCGCGGTGAGCAGCGCCGCGATGGAACCCCCCGATCCACCCCAGCCCATGGTGTGGACCGGGCCGCCAAACTCCTTGGTGAAGTGCTCCTTCACCATGGACAGGGTCTCAGCGGAGAGAGCGGTGTCGCAATTATTGGCGCCTAAATTCAGAGTCGACGTTGCAACTGCAAAGCCATCGGCTAGAAAGTATTGGCTCGCGGCACCGATGGAGTTATCGAGCTTGCCTTGATGGTAACCGTTGCCCCCACCGCAGCCGCCACCGAATATATAGACTAGGCGTCCGTTCCATCCGGGATTGGGCTCACGCCAAGGGCTCGGGAGCGGGCTTCCCGGCTCATGAAGGAACTCGATGTCGTAGACCGCACGGTTGATGACGCCCATTTCGCGGCGCACGATGAAGGGCACGGTGTGGCCGTCCACCGTGACGGTGGTCGCCACATCGGCGGGCAACGGTATGGTCGGGTCATAGGGCTTAAGCCCAAGAGCGAGATGAGGCGCGGCCGGCCATGGTGGTGAGGCTTCGCGATCGACTGGAACGGTAGATTTATAGAAATATTCGACCCGAATGGCGGCATCGCAATCGGCGTCCGTCGCCGGCCCCAGACCGTTGGCCACGGTCTCACAGATGAAGGGTTTCTGATGAGGACCTGAGAAGATCGGCCCCGACAGTGGGTGATTGATGAGTTTGATCTTCGCTCTCACTGCACCCGACTCTCGAATCGTCAGTGAGTTCTCGCCCACTTCAAGTCCGGTGAGCAACGCCCGCCACTCTCCGGACTTGGTTTGCTGAAACGATCGGGTGACATCATGGCCATCTAGCGCTGCGCTCCACTGAGAGCTCGCTGGAGCGCGGTACTCGATGAGTACATCACCGCCGCTGACGGCATCAGGCCGGCTGGAGAGCACTTGCACCTGGTCTGTACCTGGACTCGCAGCCAAGATCAGACCCGGGCTGGCCATCAGGACGGCGTTCACGAACACTGCGATCACTAACGCGGCACGCTGCAAGACTCTTCCTCCACCTTCATTTCGGACATACGGTCAGGAATTCCTCGCAGAAGGGCGCGAGGATTCTACTCAAGCTTCCGTAGTTAACAACATGAAGACGGGACGAGACCCGACTTCTCCAAGGAATGACCGAATTTCTATTAAGTCGATGAGTTAGCGCGTCCATCACTCATTGTGGGGTCGACGTGTAACCACGCTCAGACTCCTCCGCCTAATGCCTGACACAGAGTGGCGTAGTTCTGCAGCCTGGCCAAGCGATTGCCGGCGAGCGCAATCTCGACTTGACGGCGAGCCTCCTGGGCATCGAGCCAAATTTGCAAGCTGACGGACCCCGCGCGATAGCGTACCTCATCGAGCCGTTCAACTGTTTTAGCCGCTTCCACCGAGCGTTCGAGGTTTACCCCCTGGATGGCGAGTTGGCTACGTGCAGACAGCGCGTTATCGACGTCGGACAGCGCCTGCAAGAGGGTCTTGCGAAAACTCGCCACGGCCTTGTCGTACTGCGTTCGGGCGAGCGCCGTGGCGAAATGAGCCTGGTTGATCTGGATAAACGGCGCGGACAGCGTGGCGGCCAAGCTGCCGAGCGGATTCGAGACGAGCTCGGTCAGCCCGGTACTGGCGGTACCCAAAGATCCCGTTAGACTCAAGTTGGGATAGAAACTCAGTCGGGTGGCGTCGGTCTGGGCGAGAGTCTCACGGAGCCTCAATTCCGCCGCGCGCAGGTCGGGACGGCGTTCGAGGAGGGCGATTGGGAGGCCTGCGGCAACGGCGGGTGGCGGCCCGGTGGGCACGGCGGCCGGCTCTTGATCCTCGGGCCAGCGAGTGCCGTTGAGTAATATGGTAAGCGTATTGCGTAGCTCGACGCGTTGCTCCTCGAGTGCGCTGTGAAGCGCCTTTTGATTCTCGAGGTTCTGTTCGGACTCGGCGATGTCGAGCCGAGTGGCGTGACCTGCGGTTTTTAGGACATGAACGAGTTGGAGCGTCCGGGCGGCGTCGGCGATACTGTGCTGGCCGAATCGAATACGGTCGTTCAGATCTGCGAGTTGGTAGTAGACATTGACCGCGCTGCCAATGACAAAGAGCGCGGCGCTCTTGCGATCCTCCTCGGTCGCGCGGGCCTCCCATCGGGCGGCATCTTTCGCCGCTCCCAGCTGATCCCACAGGTCAACCTGGTAGGAAGCCGAGGCCGTGAGACTATGAAATTGCGTGGCGGCCGCCGAGCCGTTCAACGGCTTCGAGTCCTCATAGGTGTAGCCGACGGCGACGATGGGATTGATGACGGCGAGGTGAACCTGTAATTGGGCGGCTCGGACATTGAGAGCGGCGAGCGCGAGATCGCTATTGTGACTCAACGCCTCCTCTATGAGCCGGTTGAGAGAGGGATCGTGAAAGCTCTGCCACCAGCGATCCACCGAGGCTTTGGCACTGTCGTCGGTATGGGCATAGGTTGCAGGTCCATCGAGTGGCGGACGGGTGTAGGGGGTCCGCATCCAACTACAGCTCGTGAGCAGCGCGCCGGCGACGGATGCGACGATTAATCGAGAGCGCGGCATGTATTCTCCTATTCCCTCACGAGCGCCGCCACCGGGTCGAGGCGCGACGCGCGACGCGCCGGAAGGTACCCAAATCCGACCCCCATCAGTGTCGAAAAGACGATCCCGGCGATGAGCGGGAACGGGGAGAAGATCATCGGGAGATTCGCGGACAGGTGCGAGCAGAGCAGTCCGATCGCGAGTGCGAGGACGATGCCGAGAATGCCGCCGCTGAGGCAGACGAGTACGGCTTCGGTGAGAAATTGGGTCAGAATGTCGGAGCGACGGGCCCCGAGGGCCGTGCGGATACCGATTTCTCGGGTCCGCTCGGTCACCGACACCAGCATGATATTCATGACTCCGATGCCGCCCACGACCAACGAGATCACGGCGATGGAGGCAATGAGGAGTGTGAGGGTGGCGGTAGTCGACTCGACGGTCTTACGAATCGAGTCGGTGTTGAAAATAAAGAAATCCTTGCGGCCATGCCGTGCCACGAGCAGCTGGGTGACCGCGTTCGCAGCGACCTCCATGGAAGCGATGTCGGCGATGCGAGCCGTGATGCTGCGCAGCGGTGTGGGGCCGAGCAGGCGCCCGAGAGCGGCGGTGTATGGAACCCACACAGTGAGGTCCTGGCCCGACATGAAGGGGTTGCCCGTCGACTGAGCGACCCCTAAGACTCGCACCGGCATTCGACCCAGAAAGATCACTCGACCGATGGGATTGCCGCCGTCTACGAACAATTTTTGGCGCGTGGTCTCATCGATGACGGCCACTTGGGCCAGCTCGCGAATATCGTCCTTTGAAAAGATCTGGCCCGCGGTGATGTCAAAATGGTGGATGCGAAAGAACTCCTCTCCCACTCCGCTGATCAATCCGCTGGCCGACACGTTGCCGAAACGAACGGTGGAGAGTGTCGAGACAGTCGGGGTCACGCCATCTACGTAGCTCTGGTGCGCCAAAAGCGTGGCGTCGGCCGGCGACAGGGTCCGGATGCGGGTTGCATTCGGATCTCCCGCCTCCTGGCCCGGATAGATGTCGAGCGTGTTCGTGCCCATGCCACGGATATCGGACAGCACCCGTTCGCGAGCCCCCGTACCGAGCGCCACCACGCAGGCCACGGAGGCGATGCCGATGATAATGCCGAGCATGGTGAGAAAGGTCCGCAAGCGGTGCGCACTCATGGCGAGGAGCGCCATGCGCAGGGCTTCCACTAGGCGATCCTTGAAAGCCCAAAGCTCACGACCTATGTTTTTCGACTTGCCATTGTGAGGGGTTTTTGTGCCTGAGGTCGTTGAGCTCGATCGATGTCGATCGGACACGATCTCGCCGTCCTTGAGCTCGATGATTCTCTGCGCGTGTTGAGCGACGTGCGCGTCGTGGGTCACGACGATGAGGGTAGTCCCTTGTGAATGCAGTTCACGCAAAATACGCAGCACCTCCTCTCCCGCATGGGTATCGAGGGCACCGGTCGGCTCATCGGCCAGAATGATCTCACCCCTGTTCATCAGGGCGCGAGCGATGCTGACGCGTTGCTGTTGTCCACCCGAAAGCTCTGGGGGGCGATGTTCCAAGCGATCGCCAAGATCGAGTCGGCGCAGGATAGCTGCGGCGCGTGCGTGTCGGTCTTTGCGATTGTCGCCGGCGTAGATCGCAGGAACCTCCACATTGGCGAGCGCGGTGAGATCAGGCAGTAGGTTGTAATGTTGGAATATAAATCCGAACCTGTCGCGTCGCAGCGCAGCCAGCTCATCTGAAGTAAGGTTTGCGGTGTCCTGACCCCCGATCACGTAGTCACCTGAGCTCGGACGATCCAGGCAGCCGATGATGTTCATCAGGGTCGATTTACCGGATCCGGACGCGCCCACGATGGCGATGTATTCGCCGGCTTGTATTTCGATAGTGACTGCCTTGAGCGCGCGGAAGGTGCCCTCGCCGGCCGGATAGTCACGGCACACACCGCGTAGCTCGATCACGGTCGGTCTCCTGCGGGCGCCGCCGAGTCGCTGATCAGCACGCGTTCGCCGGCCACCAGCCCTGTGAGAATTTGAGCCATTACGCGATTGTTGATGCCGACACGCACGAGACGGGATCGCACCTGCCCCTTTTCGTTCACGATCCGTACGACCCGCCGCCCGTCGTCATGCACGTCCCCCAGAGCGCCCGCGGGGATCACCAGCGCATGATCGGCTTCAGCCAAGACGATGTTGACCTGTGCCGTCATGCCGGGACGTAGCTTGCGATCGGCGTTGGCGATATCGAAGAGCCCGTTGTAGTAAACGGCGGTGCTCACCCCGCCACTCGCGGGCGAAGGGCCCCCAGGACTCGCGCCGGTGTCGGCCGCCATCGAGTCGGGGGCGGGCTCCACCGCGCGCAGCGTCGCCTCGTAGCGCCGCTCGGGCGCGCCCAGAATGGTGAAATACACTTTCTGTCCCGGACGCACCCGCGTCACATCGGCCTCGGAGATCTGAGCCTTTACCGTCATGGTCTCGAGTTGCGCCAGCTTGACGAGGGTCGGGGCGGCCTGCACCGCGTTGACGGTCTGCCCTTCGGGCGCGACGATCGCGACGACCGTCCCTTCGATCGGTGCGATCACCTGGGTGTAGCGGAGGTTCACTCGAGCCGAGTCGACCGCAATCTGAGCCTGCCGAATCTGTGCATTGAGTGCGGCAGTGTCGGCCTTCGCGCCGGTGTACGCACTTTCCGCCGCCTCGTAATCAGCCTGGGAGCTCGCCTCTTGCGGATAAGTGACCTCCGCGCGCTTGAAGGCGAGCTCCGCTTGCTTGAGGGTCGCGAGCCGCGAGAGGCGTTGCGCGCGCTCCTGCGCGAGCACCGCCTGGGCGTTTTCCAACGTATTGCGCTGCGTGGCGGGATCGATCTCCGCGACGATCTGACCCTGGGCGACGTGATCCCCCAAGGCGACATGCAATGCCACGATTCTTCCCGACGCCTGGGCGCCCACATTCACGAGCTTGAGCGGTTGAATCGTACCGCTCGCCAGTACTGTGTCTTCGATGTGTTCGAGCCGCGCCGATGCCGTCAGAGGCTTCGCTGTGGAATCACTGTGGAGTCGATAGATTGTCGGACACGCGGCCAATATCACGGCCGCAACCGCGCTTGCGGCGAATAGGAGACGAAAGCGCGGCCAACGCATCCTGCCCGTCAGGACTTGCGTGCTCCCGACACTGGCTGCTTGCCCGCCAGGACTGCCTTCACCATGGCATCCAGCTCCTCCTCGCTCGGCGGATGACCGAGCTTCCATCCGTTGATGATGAGCGTCGGGGTCGCCTGCACATCCAGGGTGTTGCCCAGATGCTCGTCCTTGACGACTCGCGGAATGGGCTCGGTTTTCTGAACGCAGGCAGCGAACGCGGCAAGGTCCGGCACGCCGGCGGACGTGGCGTATTGGGTCCAAGGTTTGAGTCCAAAGGACTCCTGACCTTCGAAGAGTTGATCCTGCATCGCTGCAAATCGTCCTTGCTGATCGGCGCACTCCGCCACGCGAGCAGCTGCGATCGCGAAACGATGTCCCTTCAGAGGAAAATGCATAAAGGTGAGCGCCACCTTGTCAGGATAGTGCTGCAAGAGGGTCTTTAGAGTCTGATGAAATTGGCCGCAATACGGACACTCGAAATCGGCAAACTCGATGAGCTGGACCCGCCCAGTCGGCTGCCCCAACTGCACACCGTCGCCGATGTACGACTTCCAATTCGCAACGAAGACCGGACGTTCGGTATTTGAGCGTTGCGCCGACATGGATGGCGCGATGAATTCGCGATGGATTACCAAGCCCGTGGTGATCAAGGCGCATGCCACCAGGATCCCAGTCAGAGCCGAGTCGATGTTTGCCTTCACCAGGCACTCCCTCTGCGTTGGCGCGATCGGCGGTCTCGCTGCCCGCGTTAGGACAGCGAAACCACCGATGGATCGACGAACCTCGGATAGTGGCAACCGACTAGTTGTAGAAGCACTCGGTCAATGGGCCGCCATTACTGCAGATAATCGGAGTGCGAAGACAAGTTACGCTGGTCGCGGTACAGCCGGGCAGCGCGATGGATTGACAATACGACAGGTTTTGACACGCTGAGGCGCACTTCGCTTGCTCACCACAAGGATTCGCAAACGCGGGTTGCGAGGTCAATACCGTCAAGGCCAGCACTCCGTTAGCGATAACTACCGCAGCACCGAATTGAATTTTGCGCTTAATCAGCATGTTTCTCTCCTTTAAAAAAATATGACGTCCATTCGAATCAAACTGCACGAAGTGTTTCGTGCGCAAGCAACAACATAATTTTCTATCTATAAGGCAGTTCGTCGGAACCTGGATCAAAAGCTCTGAGAGAGGCTGACTCCCACGGTGCGTGGCTGGATGACACTAGAATTGTTCTCATAAATGTTGCCGACAGAATTCGCTCCGCCGAAAGACAAGATTCCTCGAGCATTGTTCACGTTATTTGCATAAAGATTGACACGAAGCGTGTCGTAACGAGCTCCAGCCAGCAAGTTGAGCGTTCTGTATGCGGGGAAGAACGTCCGCGGTGAAGGCGCCTGCCCTGGCCCGGGCGCACCTACAAACTCGTATGGTCGCGAGCCTACGTAATTGAACCCACCTCCAACGAAACCGACCCAGTTAGTCGTCAAGCGAATGTCCTGGTTGGCGGTGAACCCTCCCGAGAAGCGCATGCTATAGGGCAGCTGTGTGCCCTTTACTCCGTAGATGGTAGAGGCGGCAGGCAGATCCTGAGTCAGAACGGCATCATCATACGAGCCCTGGGCAGTAATCTTTAAGCCCTCCAACGGACGCACTTCAAGTGACAACTCCGCCCCTTCACTCTTTGCATTTCCCGCGTTTACCGTGTAGTCGGCATCTTCCGTGGCATTACCTCCGGCCAGGTAGATTGTCTTCGCAACGCCAGTTTGGAAGTTTCTCCAGTCGATATAGTAGACAGCGGCATCGATGCTCAGCCTGCGATCGAGCAGGTCACTTTTAATGCCGAGTTCGTAATTCGTAGTCTTGTCGGGCGCATAGCCTGGGGGAATTGCACCGTCCTCTGGTATGCCACTCACTACATTGTAACCGCCGATTCGATAACCCGATGCGATACGCGCGTATAGCATCAGATCGGGTGTCAGTTTGAGGCGGGGTGCTACTTGGTAGGTGAATGCGCTTCCACTGTATTCATGAAACGTGCCGAGTTCCGGCGATACCACCCTATCAAAGTCGTAGACTGTTGTTCCAACATCTAGAAATTGGTCCGCTTGCCTATTCCAGCTCTCGCGACCGCCAAACTCAATATCAAACCGATTGGTGATGTGAACTGTGGCATCCCCAAAGACTGCGTACTCCTGAAACGTTTGTGTGGGATCTGAACCGAAATACAGAGGACTCCCAATTGCGCCTGTCACCGGGTTAGCAGCATTGAACCCGTAGGCGGTAGGAAGACCTTCTTCGTGCGTGTAAAATCCACCCAAGCGCCAGTCGAGCCAGCGTCCGATGGAAGATCCGATTCGAAGCTCTTGAGTGGGTTTGTGCGTACTCACGTGTGCGAGAAATACTGCCCCGTCATACGCATTGGGATTGGCCCCGGGAGGTAGACTATTACCACAATAATAAGGATTGGGCAGCCCCGAGGAGAGGAACGGATTTGGATACGTCTGACAAAAATATGCGAGATACCCGAAACCGGCAGTTTGATCAGCCAGAGTCCTCACGGTATTGACGACATAGCCCGTCACAGAAACGATGTCCAGACCCGCCACTTTCCAGTTAACTGTAGCAATGTAGAGTTGGTCCTGGGTCGTATAAGCCGTAGTGCCCGGCAAGCTGTGCAAGTTCAGGTCGCTGTAAGTGGATTGCCCCGAATTGTTCGAATCGAAAGTTGATGTCTCACCCTGGGTCTGCTGCACCAGTGCTGATAGCTTCACAGAGAAATTGTCCGATGGTCGCCACAGTGCCGCTAGATGGCCGCCATAGACGTCCGTCGTATTGAAGTTGTTCTGTCCTGTCGTCAGATCATCGATATAGCCAGGATCTCGGCGATCAAATCCGCTCACTCTAAAAGCAAGCGTATCCGACACAGGAATGTTTACTGCACCACGCACCGCGTAGCCAAGACCACCCCCAGGGATATCGACGCCGGTCACCTGTACCCGACCGCTCAAACTTTGGACTGACGGGTCCGAAGTCACATACTTCAGAAGGCCCCCCAGACTATCTGCGCCATAGAGTGTTCCTTGGGGCCCTTTCAGAACCTCGATACGAGCCAGATCGCTCGGGTCAAGATCTGGCGACGTGAGCCCGCCGTAGCCCCTTTGCAAGCTCGACGCCACCGGCACATCATCAATAAGGGTCGCAACAATTGGGTTCTGGGCATAGCCCGCGCTTAGACCACGTATGGTGATGTAATCGGTTCCGGGGAGACCACCGCCGGAGTTGGCCACTACATTCAGCCCCGGCACCGAGTCAAAATAGTCCAGCAGACTATTTTGCCCATTTTCGGCAAGCGCCTGTGGGTCGAGTACGGTGATGGACATCGGCACATCCTGGAGGCGCTCTGTTTTCTTCTGCGCCGTGACGATGATCTCGGCGAGGCGGGAGTCCTTCTCTGCACTGGTCGATGAGCTTTGTGGCCCTACACTCGCCGCGCCCTGGGTGCCCTGATCTAGTTGCGCCACGCGGAAGCGGTTCCACAGGTCATCCTTGGAACTCTGCGAAGCATCATCGTTGCTGGGCTCCATCAGCGAATTAGAGCGAGGCGCGGCGGTCGAGGATCTCAAATCCCGTGCCGGTAGACTGGCAGCACCACCTTCGGGCAGCACGGTAATCGTCTTATCATCCAGATATCGAAACGCGAGCCCCGTTCCTTTGAGGAGTTTTTTCAACGCCTCGTCGGCCGTGAGGTCACCAACGGCGCCCGCCGTTCTCAGCTTGTCTACGCCATCGGAAAGATAGACGACTTGAACGTCGTACTCTTGTGCGAGCGCCTGCAGTGCCGAGCCCAGATCTTCGGTGGGAATGTTCGTGTACTTCGTGATCGACGCAGAGGCCGGGGTTGCGATCGCCACACCCATGAGCGATAGACAAACCATCGTTGCAACACCCAAACGCATAAGCACTCCCCGGCCAGTTAAGGGCCTTTGTATGACCGTCGTCACAGTTCGACGGCTTGTTCGAGTGTTATGAGTGTTTGCAAATCGATAAAGGACACTTGTGAGTGTGAATATTTTTGAAAAACGGGTTGGCGGGCCCGAGCTCGGATCCATTCACTTACTGAGAATGCGAATTTCGCTGTTGGTCTCCTCGATTCGAATACCCGGCAGCTCGCGAAGAAAACGCAGCAGCGAGGCGGGATCCGATGATGAGAACACGCCGCTTATTCTGGTGTTCATGAGAACGGGATCGACAACGACCAGGCGACGGGTGTTGTAGCGATTGAACTCTTCTACCACCTCTCGGAGTAGCGCGCCTTGGAAGGCGATCTTCTTTTGGGTCCAGGCTATGGCGAGTGTCACATCCGTGGGCTCGGGCTCCAAAGTCGCCTGGGGCGCGATGACGAGTTGCTCGCCGGCCGATAGTAGGACCTCCCCTGGTTGCTTCATGAGACCGGCGGACAGGGGTTGCGCGGTTTGAGGCGCTGCGCCTTTCGAGGTTTCGGTGAGGTAGCCGCGCCCGACGGAGGATTCGGGTCTCGTTGTCGAGCTTGGAGCGGCAACGGGCGACCCGGTGGCGGGTGTTGTACTTGGGGTCAGCTCCGATAGTACGGCGACGCGCCCTTCCAGCACGGTGACGACGGTACCGTCGGTCTTTCGATAAACGTCGAACTCGGTTCCGACGGCTCGAACCTGAGTCGTGTCGGTCGATACGATGAAAGGTCGAGCGGCGTCCTTCGCCACGCGAAAAAATGCCTGTCCTCGAAGCAATTCGACGCGCCGTTCATGGACACCGAAACGCACGCGTAGCTTCGATTGGGAGTTGAGCTCGACGGTTGAACCGTCCTCGAGGCGCACGGAGCGCTCTTCGCCCGTGGCGGTCGAATAAGTGTCGCGCTGATTGAAGATCCAGGCACCCGCGGCGATGAAGGCGAGCAGCGAAGCGGCGACGGCGTGGAGACGCAGCTTGGGCCGCCGGCGCCCATCTTCGCGTGCCGGTGGAGGGGACGGCTGAGTGTTCTCGGGGCCGCGCGCATCGAGCGACACGATGTTTCCTTCGGCCAGCACGCGCGCCACGAGATCATCGGAGGGCAACACCCGGTGCTCGCCCAGGACCGGTACCTCCTCCCAAAGGGCAGCGACTTGTAGATAGGCCTGCACATGCTCGGGTGAACGGCGCAGCCAGGTATCGAATTGTGCGCGCCCGGACGCATCGACAGTGCCTTCACTGAATTCGATCAGCCAGTCGGACGCTTCTTCGAGAACGTGAGGACTCAGTTTGGGGATTGAGCGGGTCATGTGGACTTCCTATTCCGCATCATCCAAGCGCTCTTGGAGGTAGACGAGCGCCTTGGATAGATACCGCTTGACCATGGTGTAGGAGACGCCGAGACGGTCGGCGATCTCCTGGAGCGGGAGGCCGTCGCAACGGTGCATCATGAGGGTGGCGTAGGCGCGGGGTGAGTGTTGGTAGAGCCCGCGGCCTAATTGCTCGAATTGCTGTTCTACCGCGACTTGATGGGCCGGATCGGTATCTGCGCCGTTCTGCACCTCGGCCTCGATGTCCATGATCTCGACACTCTCGGGGATGGCGGCGCGACGCAGTCGGTATTGATGCAACACGTGGCTGGCCACCGTGAAGAGATACGCGGGGGTATCTCGGATCGATTCATGATGATCGATGCGCAGCAGACGCAGGTACACCTCTTGCGCCAAGTCGGGTACGTCCGCGGCCGCATGTCGCAGGCGTACCGCGAGATAGCGCTGGAGTTGTCGACCGTGAGTCTTCTCCAGACCCACGAGAAACGCCTGCTTGCTGTTGTTGGTCACCGCTCTCTCTATAAAGCTTCCGCTTGACTGTTATGAGCGCTTTGCGATGGAGAAAGGACACTCGTGACGAGAGTTTCTTTCCGGAAGTGAAATCCCACTCGTAAGTTATCACAGAATCAGTGACTTACAGCCTGGAGAGTGCAACGGTTTAGCGTCTCTACCCCGTCCTTTTAGCAAACATGATTTGTCAGGGCGGCGGAGGTCTCGCAGGATTGGTGCGCTATGAGCACAGTCGAGATTCGCAAACCCTACCTCCTTCTGATCGGCGATATGGAAAATCCCGTGAACGCGAAGACGGCGTTCGGCCTTCGGGATTGGGCTCCCGAGGCCTGCATGGGCCAGCTGCGCTTTTCAAAGAATGCCGTGGATCTCAAACTTCCGGAGATGTCCCCGCGCGAGGCGGCGCTCGCGGGCGCGAAGACGCTCATCGTCGGTATCGCACCGCAGGGCGGGCAATTGCCCGAGAGCTGGCATCCGGTCTTGACCCAAGCGCTCGAGGCGGGGCTCGATCTGGCCGCGGGGCTGCATCAGAGGCTTCGCGACATCCCGGTACTGGCGACGGTGGCGCGGCAGCACGGCCGGGCGATTCACGATGTGCGCCACTCCGATGCGAAGTTTTCCGTCGGGAACGGGCAACGGCGTTCGGGCAAACGCCTGCTCACCGTGGGTACCGACTGCGCGCTCGGCAAGAAATATACTGCGCTCGCGCTCGCCCGGGCGCTCAATGAGCGCGGGCGCGCGGCTGACTTTCGGGCCACGGGCCAGACGGGGATCCTCATTTCCGGGCGCGGTGTGGCCATCGATGCGGTGGTGGCCGATTTCATCGCGGGCGCCGCAGAATCGCTGTCACCGGCCGCCGCGCCCGATCACTGGGACATCATCGAAGGTCAGGGCTCGCTGTTGCATCCAGCTTATGCCGGGGTGTCCCTGGGGCTGCTGCATGGCTCGCAGCCCGATGCACTGGTCTTGTGTCACGATCCGCTGCGCAAGACCTTGAATGGCTTTGCCAACGTCCCGGTGGTCCCGCCCCAGGAGGCCATGCCTCACTATCTCGCGGCCGCGCGCCTCACGAACCCCCGGGTGCGCTTCGTGGGCGTGGCGCTCAATACGGCAGCGGTCGAGCCGCGGGCGGCCGAAGCCCTGCTCGCGCGCACCGCGGCGGAGACGGGGCTGCCCTGCGTCGACCCGATTCGCACCGGGGTCGCACCGATCGTCGACATTTTGGAGTCGCTTTAATGGAGATCGAGATTC
>Ga0210393_10001766_pt1 | contig 17980 bp, 13 predicted proteins | sample IncBWC27OmetaG_FD_160068 | JGI IMG/M metagenome (GOLD analysis project Ga0210393, IMG submission 160068) | Forest soil microbial communities from Barre Woods Harvard Forest LTER site, Petersham, Massachusetts, United States - Inc-BW-C-27-O ... | reverse complement strand
GAATCTCAAGGCCGTCCCCAACATTGTCGATGTGGCCAGCTTTGGCGGCCCAACCCGCGAATACCAGGTCCGTGTCGACCCCAACAAGCTCGTTGCCTACGGCCTGAGCCTCGCCCAGGTCGAGCAACAGCTGACGAACAGCAACGGGAATGCGGGCGGGAGCTTCATACAGTCAGGTTTGCAACAGATTAATGTCCGCGCCGTCGGACTAGTCGACCGAACCAAGGACATCCAGCAGACTGTCATCCTGACCAAGAACGGCACCCCGATCCGGGTCAAGGACATTGCCGTCGTAGAACAGGGTCCGAAGATTCGACTCGGCCAGTTTGCGAAAGCCATTCACCGCGAGGACGGCAAGATTGTCGATAACGACGATGTGGTCTCCGGGATCGTTCTGTTGCGGAAGGGCGCGGCGGCGGATGCCGCTCTCGAAGGTATTCACAATAAAGTCAACGAGCTCAACAGTCACATATTGCCCCCGGGCGTGAAAATCGTTCCTTTCATTGACCGCCGTGATCTGGTGCACTTCACGTCTCATACGGTGCTCCACAACCTTACCGAAGGAATGATTCTGGTATCGATCGTTCTGTTTCTGTTTCTCGGCAATGTCCGGGGTGCATTGATCGTCGCTATGACGATTCCGTTCTCTTTGCTCTTTGCCTCGATTTGCCTGGACTTGCGCCAAATCCCTGCGAATCTTCTGTCGCTCGGTGCGCTGGATTTTGGCATGGTGGTCGATGGCGCCGTTGTGATGGTTGAAAACATCGTCCGACATCTGGGCGACACCAACGGAATGAAGACTCCCGCCGAAAAGATCAGTGACGCATCGCACGAAGTCCAACGCCCAGTGTTCTATGCCATTGGCATCATCATTACGGCGTACCTGCCGATCTTCACGCTGCAACGCGTCGAAGGGCGTTTGTTTCATCCCATGGCATGGACGGTTGCCTTTGCGCTGCTGGGTGCCCTGATCTTTTCCATCGTGATCGCACCAGTGCTGGCAAGTTTCGCCTTCGCGAAAGGAGCAAAAGAATGGCATAACCCGGTCATGGATTTCGTGATCAGCCAGTACCGCACTGCGGTCCGTCGGGCCATTCGCCATCGAATGATCACAGTCGGCGTTGGCGTGTTCGGGATTGGTTTAGCAGGTTTCCTCGCCTTTAGCGGCATCATCGGCTCCGAATTCCTGCCTCACCTGGATGAAGGCGCTCTGTGGGTTCGCGGCACGCTGGCTCCCAGTACTGGCCCTGACGAAGGTATCCGCGTGGCCAACCAGGCGCGAATCGTGCTTTGCTCCTTTCCCGAAGTCCCGCAATGCACCAGCCAGGTGGGGCGTCCGGATGATGGAACGGATACGACGGGCTTCTTCAATACCGAATATTTTGTGGACTTGAAACCAAAGGATCAGTGGCGTCCCGTTTTTCACGAGAACAAAGATGAACTCATTGCTGCCATGAATCGTGAACTGGATAAAATCCCGGGCGTCGTCTGGGGTTTTTCCCAGCCCATTGAAGACAACATGGAGGAAGCCGTCAGCGGCGTAAAGGGCGAACTCGCCACCAAGGTCTACGGTGACGACCTGAGAATTCTCGAAGAAAAGGCCGACGAGATCGTCGGCATTCTAAGCCACGTCAAAGGCATTGAGGATCTTGGAGTGCTGCGAGTGCTCGGCCAACCCAATCTGAATGTGTCAGTGGACCGCGATCAAGCGGCTCGCTATCAGATCAACGTCTCCGATGTGCAGGACGCCATTCAGACTGCGGTGGGGGGCAATGCGCTCACTCAGGTGCTCCAGGGTGAGGCACGCTATGACCTCGTACTGCGTTATCTTCCACAATACCGCAACACCAAGGAGGCGATCGAAAACATTCGCCTGCTCGCACCCACCGGGGAGCGCGTATCGCTGGCCCAGCTTTGCAAGATCAAAGAGGAGGATGGCGGTTCCGAGATCTATCGCGAAGGGAACCGGCGTTATATCGCCGTGAAATACAGCGTCCGTGGCCGCGATCTCGGTAGCACGGTCGAAGAGGCAATGAAAAAGGTGGACGAGCAAATCAAATTGCCACTCGGATACGGGGTCAAGTGGGAGGGGGAATACGCCAGCCAGAAGCGGGCCAACGCTCGCCTGCTTATCGTCCTGCCAGTAACGATTCTCATTATCTTCATCCTGCTTTATACGATGTTCAAATCCTTCAAATGGTCGCTGCTGATTCTGTTAAACATTGCGGTGGCGCCGATTGGGGGTCTGCTGGCTCTGCTCATCACTGGTACTCATTTCAGTGTTTCGTCCGGAGTAGGATTTCTGGCGCTGTTCGGAGTGTGCGTGCAGACCGGAGTCATCATGCTGGAATACATCAATCAGCTTCGAGCGCGAAGATATTCCATTGAGGATGCCGCGGTAGAGGGAGCTGTTCTAAGACTCCGCCCGATCATGATGACCATGCTGGTGGCAACGCTCGGACTCTTGCCCGCCGCGCTATCCCACGCCATTGGGTCCGACTCACAGCGGCCATTCGCGATCGTAATTGTCGGAGGTCTCATTGCCGCTCTCGTGATGAGCATTTTCCTGTTGCCAACGCTGTATGTGTGGATCGCCGGTGAGCGCGACGTGTTGCCGCATGCCGAAGAAGGATTCGAAGTGGGCGAGCACGTGGATTGAGGACAATTGGTCGCGTTTTCATGATTGGTTGTCTGGTGGATTAGAAGACTTTGCTTTCGGAGTTTGTATGAAGTTGGCGATTGCGATTGCCATGGTTGTGCTGTGGCTGTTTTTCCCGGCTGCGCACGCAGTAAGATGGTGCCGTCGTTGGCGGGCCAGAAGAGAAGCGGCTAACTACTCACGAATGCTTTTTAGGTGAAGTTCGGCAAAGTCCGTTCGACGATATTTTAGGGCGTGGCCGCAATGAGACTCCGCCTCGCGACGCCGGGGTTTCCTTCCATTTTTCCTGTGGTTTCCACAAAGAAGTCCGGTCCTCCACAGTTTGTGCACAATCGAGCATCGATTTTCTGTTGCCATGATTCGATTGCTACCGCAAAGTATCGGCAGCGCAGATGTGCGGTGTCTTGAGCGCTGTCAGATTGCGGCAGAGTTGACGTTTCCGGTGGTTCTCGAGAGTGAACTGCCGGAGGGTTTCCCAGGACATGTCACGGCAGAAATGCCGAATGGGAGGTTCTGGGATGCCGGGCACGCGGCCTCCTCGAATAGTCCTCTTATGGGGACTGAGCCGTCAACTTGAGCAATCACTGCGAGTCATCCAACGTGGACTCAGGTCCGCGAACCGAAGACTTGAAGGGCGCGCCGAGAAACGAGCGTTCCTCCGCGAATGCGGTTTCGAAAAGGCGCCTCGCTGCATTGGGCAGTGAGGGCGTGAACGAGACATCCACAAGCATGCGGCCCGGGTGGCTGGCCTGGGCCGCATTTATTTTGCGTGGAAGAGCAATTCGCCACGGATTTCACGGATAACACTGATCTGTGAGCATGCGAAAGTGTTTCCTCAACAAGCTTCTCAATTGATGTTCGCTTTTGTTTCACCTATACTCTGACCGAATGAAGCAGCTCCGGACAATTCAGTTTTTGCCACGCAACTGGACCGCCGAACAAATTGGGTTTGTTCTTCGTTTTCCGAAGAGATTACTTCGCATTCACAAGTCGTTCGTGAGTAGTATCGCTCTCGCCTTCTTAAACAGCTTCTCCTGAACAGTACAGGAACTTTGGCCACGACTGATTACAATCTCGCGCACACTCTGCCGGCAAATGTTGAAGCCGAGCGCTCCATCCTGGGCGCGATCCTGCTCGATAATCTGGCCTACAACGAAGCCGCCGAGCATTTGAAGGCGGAGGACTTCTCGCTCGATTCTCATCGCCGCATCTTCACCCGCATGGTCGACCTGTCCGAGTCATCACGGCCGATCGACATGATTACGCTGGTTGAAGAGCTGGATCGGCGCAAGGAATTGGAGGCGATTGGCGACGTCGGCTACATTTCCGGATTAGTCGACGGAGTTCCTGACCGGCCGAGCATTGAGCATTACATCAAAATCGTCCGGGACAAGGCGCTGCTGCGCGGACTGATTCATGCGGCGAACGCCGCCATTGCACGCGCATCCGATCAAAGCGATCCTGCCGAAGAAATCTTGAATGACGCTGAAGCCGCCATCTTCCAGCTCTCCGAAAAGCGGATCGGCCGCGGTTTCATGGGCGTGCAGGAGATCGTCAAAGAATCCTTTGGCTCAGTCGATGCACTGCTGCAGCGCGGTCAGCGCATCACTGGTCTGGCCACGCATTACACCGATCTTGACGAGATGACCAGTGGATTCCAGCGCTCGGACCTCATCATCATCGCCGCCCGCCCATCGATGGGAAAAACCGCGTTCGCCATGAACATTGCCGAGAACGCTTCCATCGAAGATCAGAAAGTAGTTGGCATGTTCTCGCTGGAGATGTCGCGTGAGGCTTTGCTGTTGCGCTTGCTGTGTTCGCGAGCCCGGGTCGATTCGCATAAGATGCGCACCGGCTCGCTGTGGCGCGACGACATGACCAAAGTTGTTCACGCCATGGAGCAATTAGCCCACGCCCCGATTTTCATCGACGACACGCCTGGCATCTCGCTCAGCGAAATGCGAGCCAAGGCGCGCCGCTTGCAGCAGTCGCAAGGCAAGCTCGACCTGCTGATCGTGGACTACCTGCAACTCATGTCAGGCGGCAGCAAGCGCTATGAAAATCGGACTCAGGAAGTTTCTGCTGTCTCGCGCGGTCTGAAAGCATTGGCCAAAGAACTGACCGTCCCTGTGATTGCGCTTTCTCAGCTAAGCCGCGCTCCCGAAAGCCGGGGTGGCGATCACCGTCCGCAACTTTCTGACTTGCGCGAATCGGGATCGATTGAGCAGGACGCCGACGTTGTAGCCTTCATCTTCCGCGAAGAAGTTTACAAACAGGACGATCCCGACCTGCAAGGCAAGGCGGAACTGATTATCGCCAAGCAGCGCAACGGCCCTACCGGCCGCGTAAATCTGGCGTTCCTGAAGAATTCAACCCGCTTCGAATCGATGCTCGCCGACGGCATGGCACCGCCGGATTAGCATGTTCACCGGTCACAAAATTAGCGCTGGTGTTGCTGTGGAAAGGCTGTGGAACCGTGCAGGGTGATACCTATGAGTTGTGTCCGCGACTATAGCACCAAACCGGGTGCCGCTATTGGCACGCCTGTAAGTAATTAGATTGTAAGGCGTTATCGGTTTTTGACGTAGTTCTTGATAGCAAATCGGGAACCTGCTGAAAATTTCAAGCAACCCGCGAGATTTGCACATTCTTCTCTGTTCGATTGCTCGGTACCGGGCTGATCGCTGCAATTTTAGAGATTATGAGAGATAACGGTTAACAGTTGTTATTCAACGCACGTCGACCTCCCACTAGCCATGTACTTCGGTGTTATCGTGCAACCCGTCCTACGGGGTCATAATCGTCGGGCAACCTCGGAGGAGACAATTGAAAATGAAACGCCACGCGCTCGGTTTCTGCCTGTTCTCACTGCTGTGCGTCAGTTTCGCAGCCACTGCACGGCAGGTGAACAACCCACGCAACGAATCGCAAGCGGTGCGTGCTACCGTTGCTGACTACATCGAAAGTTACTACGCGGGCGACGCCGTTCGTATGGAAAAATCGTTGCATCCCCACTACCTGAAACATGTGATTAAAACGTCAGACGGAAGTCTCAAAATGACGGAAAAATCTGGTTTGCAGATGGTACAGGATGTGCGCACACAGGGTCCTTCTGATCTGCCCAAGTCCGAGCAAACTGAGCAAATCACGGTGCTCGATGTGTCCGAAGATATGGCTTCGGCCAAACTCGTGACCTCGCATTGGATTGACTACATGACACTCGCGAAATGGAACGGCGAATGGAAGATTGTCTCCGTTGTGCTCAAAGAGAACGACTGACCTGCAAAAATAAAAGCCGTCCATGTTCTCAGAGCACGAACTGGCTGCCGGCACGCTCGCCTTAGTTTATTCTTCCTAGAGCCTATGCCCGCTGCAGCGCACGATGCTTCCCATTTATTTGTAGAGATCGGCGCTGCCATTCTTCTGCTGGCCGTTCTTGCGCGCTTGGCGAACCGATGGTGCTTCTCCGCGATTCCTTTATACCTGCTGGCTGGTCTGGCCTTCGGCAATGGCGGTCTGGCTCCTCTTCCTCTCAGTCAGGGCTTCATTGGAACTGGGGCAGAGATTGGCGTCCTGTTGCTGCTGTTCATGCTGGGTTTGGAATACAGCGGCGATGACCTGAAAAAAAACCTCCGCTTCGGGCTGCCCGCAGGTATTGTGGATCTTCTTTTGAATTTCACGCCTGGATTGGTTACGGGCTTTCTCCTGAAATGGAAGCCGATGGCTGCTGTCCTGCTCGGTGGCATTACTTACATCTCGTCGTCGGGCGTGATTGCCAAGGTGCTGGAGGAACTTAAACGGATCAACAATCCAGAGACCCCGATGGTTCTGGCGGTCCTCGTCCTCGAAGATCTGGCGATGGCTGTCTACCTCCCTTTGGTGGGAGTTTTGCTTCTGGGCGGCGGCCCAGCCAAGATTGCGATTTCGGTCTCGGTTGCGGTCGCGGCCGTGCTGCTCGTGCTATTTGTGGCCCTCAAGTATGGGCAGCAGCTCAGCCAGTTTCTTGCCCATGAGTCCGACGAGATCATTTTGCTCACAACGTTTGGAACCGTGCTTCTCGTGGCTGGTTTGGCCGAGCGGTTCCAGGTCTCGGCGGCCATCGGCGCGTTTCTGGTTGGCATCGCGTTATCCGGACCTATCGCCGAACAGTCGCATCGGCTTCTCGCTCCGCTACGCGATCTGTTCGCTGCGACTTTCTTCTTCTTTTTCGGATTGCAGATCGATCCCGCCACATTGCCTGCTGCGCTCCCCTTGGCGCTAGGATTAGGCTTCGTCACAGCTTTGACGAAAGTGGGAACAGGATATTGGGCAGCGAAGCGGGCTGGCGTTGATAAGCAAGCAGCCTTGCGCGCGGGCACCGCATTAGTTGCGCGTGGCGAGTTTTCCATTGTTATCGCAGGTTTGGGCGCAGCCCTCGAACCAAGCCTGGGGCCGCTCGCCGCCGCCTATGTGCTTTTCCTGGCGATTCTAGGACCGGTTCTCGCGCGTCTCAGCAAGTGACCTATTGATGTTGAGAGAAGTAGCGGCGAGATCACAGTCCGACAAGATCTCACGGGATCACCGCCTCCGCCTCAATTTCAATTTGCGCATCGTCGCGGAAGAGGGCTTCCACACCTGCCAGTGTGCTCGCGGGCGGATGCTCGCGGTCTATGATGCTGTCGCGCGCCTCGCGCAACGCTACCAGCTTCTCGTGGTTGAGCCCAACGACCAGGTAGTTAATTTTGACGATGTCGGTAGGTTTCGCACCCACGCCCGCAAGCGCGACTTTAAGGTTCGTAAATGCCTGCTTCGCCTGTGCGGCGAATCCGTCGGCCATCTTCCCATCCTTGTCCATTCCAGTTTGGCCCGAGATAAAAATCAGCCGACCTTGGTTCACAATAACCACATGGCTATATCCGTTAGGCTTGCTCAGCTCCGACGGATTCTTGAACTCCACCTTCTGCGCTCGGACAACCGACACGAGACCAAGCAAGATACAACCCATCGCAAAAACTCTCTTCATCAAAGTAACCTCTCTTTCTGCAACGCGTGCGAATCATTGTACGAAGCATTGGTGTTGAGCCCGTCCAGGAATCTGTGCGCCAAAGTTGATTCACTTCGAAAACTTCTTGGACTAGAAACGTACTGGGTCGGGACTGCTCCAGGCTAGTTAAAGCACTCGTCGCCTTCGAGCACTCCTACGTGGAAAGAACCGGCTGCTCGAAGGCGACGAAATGGTCGCCTTTTTATTTAGCTAGCTTTCTCCTCTTCGGCGCGCCTGCGGGCGGCGGCTCCTTGTGGGTCGGTGATTATATCTACCCACTTCGGGTTAGCCGAGGCCGCCTCGGCGTTGTAGTTGTCGTGCCAGTTCCACCACTTGTACGGCGCGGTTTGAGGGTATCCCACTGGCGAGTCCTCCCAAGTCTCCTGGCGGCCGAGCGGGGTGAGGTCGAGGTAGCTCCAGACGCTTCCCATGGCCTCGTCGCCGCGATTGTTGATGAAGTATGTGCGGAACACCTTGTCGCCGTCGCGGAAGAACACGTTGTGGCCGTGCCATTCATCGACGCCGAAATCCTTGTCGAAGCTATCGATCATCGTGTACCAAGGCATCTCCCAGCCCATCCGCGCCTTCAATCGCGCGATGTCCGCCTGCGGCGCACGTGAGGCGTAGGCGAGGGTAGTGTCGCGGGCGTTCAGATGGGCCAGGTGCGAGACTTGATCGGCGCCCAAGGAGCAGCCGCGGCAGGCGTGCTCGGGCCAGCCGAACACCCCGGGCTCGAAAAAGGCGCGATAGACGATCAACTGGGGGCGGCCTTCAAACAAATCGAGCAGGCTTACCTTGCCATTGGGTCCATCGAACTCGTACTTCTTGTCCACAGCCAGCCACGGCATCCGCCGGCGTTCAGCGGCCAGCGCGTCACGGGAGCGGGTCAAGGCCTTCTCCTTCACGAGGAGCTGCTGGCGCGCAGCCTCCCACTCGTGTTGCGACACGATCGGGGGTGTCTTCATCGCGAGCCCTTTTCCGTATTGTTTGTCTTTCTCTTTGTTCGTCGACATTTTATTTCTCCTTGTTATTTAAAGTTAAGATGATTTCTTCTGCTCCGTTTTTCTTGCGAGAGACTTTCACAGCCAATGCTGCCAGCCCGCCAGTAGAAACAGCACCGGCGACGACTAATCCCATAGATGCCAAACAGAATGGACACATCGTGCACCTCCTCGAAACCAACTTGCCCGTTAAGCCGCCTCTATAGGGATGACGGGTAGGCTGCGGTTATTTCGACAGGGGAAAATAAAAACAATCAGCCGCGCCTGTGCAGCAGGAACTGTCTCACTGCGGGATCCTCGGTCAAACCAATCGCGCGGTCGAAGGCCGCCGCGGCCTCCGATATTTTCCCGAGCCGTTGAAAGAGGTAAGCGCGAACCGCCCAGTACGGTTGATAGGCCGAGACATCGTCCGGATCGATCCCATTCAACACCGCCAGGCCTGCTTCGGGTCCCTTCGCCTCGGCCACAGCCGCGGCGTAGCCAGTCTGCGTGCCCAGCGTCGGCGATATCCGGATCAGCTGTTCATAGAACATTACGATTGCAGGCCATGCGGTCCGGCCGCTGCGCGCCCGTTCAGCATGTACCGACTGGATTGCGGCCTCCAGTTGAAACCGGCCGAGGCGCCCGCGACTCGATGCTTCGCCGAGATGCCGTTCTGCTTCCTCTATTAAAGGAAGAGACCACCGTTGTGGGTCCTGCTCCGAGAGAGGAACGTAGCGGCCATCCGGGCCCCGCCGTGCCGCTCTGCGGGCCTCGCAGTGAAGCATCAGAGCCAGCAGACCGTGAACTTCAGCTTGCCCTGGCATCAACTGCAGAAGCACTCGAGCGAGCCAGATCGCTTCCTCGGCCAGATCCCGGCCGCGTTGGTCGCCGCCAGCCATGTCGTCCCAGCCGAGCCCGAAGGCGGCATAAATCGCTTCCAGCACTGCGTCGAGCCTCGGCGCCAGTTCACGTTCTTGCGGGACTTCTAACTGAATGCCGGCGTCGCGGATCTTAGTCTTGGCACGCACCAGGCGCTGCCCCATCGTCGTGGGCGAAATCAGGAATGCGTGGGCAATGCGCGCGGCATCGAGGCCAAGAACGGTTTGGAGCATAAGCGGCGTGTGCATAGCAGGATCAATCGCCGGATGGGCACACACGAAGAGCAGTTTCAACCTTTCATCTGGAAACTCCGCCGACACGGTTGCCTCCCGTTCTTCCCTGAGGAGCTGGAGCGTGGGTTCGCCCGCTTCAACTACTTGCCGATGACGCACCAGATCGATAAAGGAGCGGCGCGCCGTCGTCAGCAGCCAGCCCTCGGGATTTTGCGGCACGCCATCTCGCGGCCAGGCCGTGAGCGCCACCAGCAACGCGTTGCTGAGAGCGTCCTCCGCGGTGGCCAGGTCGTGCGTGTGCGAGGAAAGGTAAGCCACCAGACGACCGTATGACTCGCGGGCCACTCGCTCAATCGTCCGGTGAGTGCTCTCCTCGCCGCTTCCGTTCATCCCGTGATCCGCCGCTTCAGTTCTGTCGCGAGCGGCCGGACCTCGACGGCACCGAGCGCGGCTGCCGGGCAGCGCGCTGCCCAATCGAGGGCTGCGTCAAGCGATGGGAGTTCCACGATTGTGAATCCCCCCACTTGCTCCTTGGTGTCGGCGAAGGGGCCATCCTGGACATGCCGCTTTCCGTCTTTGATCCGAACCGTGGTCCCTGTCTCCGGCACTTGCAGCGGATCCCCGCCGACGTATATGCCAGCCTCGACCAGGGCCTCGTAGTAGGCGCGCCAAGCACCGGTGTAGGGATCGGTTCCGTCGCTGTTTCGTGCTGCAAAACCTTCTGGTGATTCGTAGATCAGCAGGGCGAATTGCATCAGCTTTCTCCTTGGGAACAATATGAGCGCCCTTGAGCGCCCAAATATATGACGGATGAGACGCGACCCATTCGACAGATTCTGGCAAATCCGAGGGAATTTCAAGCGGTTATAAAGGTAGTCACGGCCGTGACTGACTGTCCTGAACTCCTGCGAGACGCATTCCAATAGAAAGTACTGCGCGGCAATACGGTACGGCATGAGGCGTTTGGAATCTTTTGGTGAGATTGACTTCTCGGTTGGCCATCGGTGATCGTTCCTGATTCTGGTATCAGTGTATGGATCACCAACTTGCAGGCGGTGGAGTACAAAATCTGGCGGAGAGGGGGGGATTCGAACCCCCGATACAGGTGTTAGCCCGTATAACGGTTTAGCAAACCGCCGCCTTCAGCCACTCGGCCACCTCTCCGCAATAACAACTAGGTTCTAGGCGGGCTCCTGCGTGCGCTGTACGTCATGAAGATTGTAGAGTGTGGACCCTAGCGAGCGCAACCGTGGAACAAGTTCAGGGCTCGAGATTCACCTGGAATCCGAAGGCCTTGAGCAGGTCTGGAGGTACATACTTGTGGTCCTTGTTTCGCAACACCCACTCTCGGAGCTCGGTCGAGCTTTGATACTGGTCGGGCGAGAGCTTGAGCGAATCGACCACTCTCTCAAATGAACTTGCAGACAAGGTTGGCGCGTTAATCGCTCCTTGGCTGTTCGGGTTCGGGGTACCACGTTGTGGTGACATCAAGAGCCTCCGTGATTGACGAATTATATCTGGCCAGGTACCCGCTCAATTCTGACAGCAGATTATACCTTTTATCATCTCTTCCAGAAGCCGTTTAAAGGAGACCAGGACACCCGGACTTTCTACTCCTTGCGATTTATCCGATTCTCAGGTAACGTCACTTTTTGGATGGGACATTCAGTATGAACCCGATGTTGAACCTGCTGCGACGCTCTCCGATTGCCCAACTCGGGCCGCTCGAGCGGCAATTGCTTACTGCTCTGTGGGCGCGAGGAAGCTCAACCGTTCGCGAGATTCTGGACGTGGGCGACATAAAGCTCGCCTACACTACGGTCATGACAACGCTCGACCGGCTTTACAAGAAACAATTACTGAATCGCGTCGCCGAGGGCAGAGCGTTTCGTTATTCTCCACGCTACACGCAGGAAGAACTTGAGAAGGCTGCCGTCGGCGAAACCATCCAGCAACTGCTTGGTTCGGGCGCCGCGCTTCCACTTTCGTACCTTGTGGAAGCGGTCAGCGAGCATGATGCCAGCCTGCTGAATGATTTGCAGCGATTGCTTGATGAAAAGCGTCGCGAACTTGGAAACCGGGAACTTGGAAACAGGGAGAAGGCTTGATGTTTGCTGCACGCTGCATCGGAGTTTCGCTGGCCGTGTTCGTGCTGCTGTATGTGTCACTTTCTCTGAGCGTTTCTTGGGGATGGAAACTTATGCGACGGGTGTGTCGACCACGCTCAGCCCGGGGCTCAGCTGATTTATTGTTCGTTCTGCGCATGCTCCCGCTCGCGGTGTCCACTCTTATAACGTTTGCGATTACGCTGCCATCTTTCTTGCTACTGGAGCCGCGTTCGACTAATGAGGCGATCGGCACCGCTCCGCTGGCTTTGGGACTGTGCTGCCTGATCCTGATTGCGACCGGAATTACTCGTGCGGTCATGACTCAATTGAGGGCGTCCCGGGCACTCATCAAGTGGCTGGACGGCTCGATCTTGATGGAGTCCCAAATTCTGGAGTCCGGTGAAGCTGTGCCGATTTTTCGCACTGGCAACAGTGCGCCGGGTTTGACCGTCGCCGGTGTATGCTCTCCCAAGGTCTTGGTGTCGGAAGCTGCTTTCGCGATGCTGAATCCGCCGGAGCTTCGAACCTCCCTGCGGCATGAGATGGCACACGCGCTTCGCTACGACAATCTGAAGAAACTGGTCTTCCGATTTTCAGCGTTTCCCGCGATGGCCGATTTGGAGCGGGCTTGGTCGGAGCAGACCGAGATGGCAGCAGATGACGCTGCTGTATCGAGCTTCCAGGACGCGCTCGATCTTGCCGCTGCATTGATCAAAGTCTCGAGACTGGGCCCCACGGAATCTTCCAGTGAACTGACCATGGCCCTGCTGCACAGTTCCACTGCGTTGAGCGCGCGGGTGCAGCGGCTGGTCAGGTGGGAAAAGCGGCAAATCCCACGAACCCAAGAGCCATGGTGGTACGCTCTGCCGCTGGTAGCAGCGACGGCTATCGGCGTGGCCATGGTCTACGGTCCGGCGCTCACCCAAATGCACGCCGTGACCGAATGGCTAGTGCGGTAGAGCGGGTTTCTAAGCATTGAGCTTCTACGCAGAAGCGCTCTATTATCCCGACTGCATCGAAAACAATGGGCTCTACCGCCGTGCGGCAGGCACCTTTGCCGGCTCCGGAGCCGCACTGGGCATCGTCGTTACGCGCCCAGTCTGCGGCGCGCTTTGCGCAGGCGCCGCAGGCGCAGGTACCGCTGTTGGGGCAGCAGTCGGCGTCAATCCCAGTTGTTTGCGGACCTCGGCGTCGAGCTTGATCAGTGTGTCTTTGTTTTCCTTGAGGAATGCGCGCGCATTTTCGCGGCCCTGGCCAATGCGTTCGCCCTTGTAGCTGTACCATGCGCCGGATTTCTCCACGATGTTATGAAGAGCCGCGATGTCGAGCAAGTCACCTTCTTTTGAAATGCCCTCACCGTACATGATGTCGAACTCGGCTTCGCGGAAGGGGGCGGCCACTTTATTTTTCACCACCTTGATCTTGGTGCGCGAACCCGTGACCACGTCGCCGTCCTTGATTGCGGCGATGCGGCGAATGTCAATGCGCACCGACGAATAGAACTTCAATGCGCGTCCGCCGGTAGTGGTTTCGGGATTGCCGAACATCACGCCAATTTTTTCGCGAATCTGATTAATGAAGATCAAGCAAGTCCGCGACTTCGAAACCGTTCCCGTCAGCTTGCGCAAAGCCTGGGACATCAGCCTCGCCTGCAAGCCCATATGACTGTCGCCCATCTCGCCATCAAGTTCAGCTTTGGGCACCAGCGCGGCAACCGAGTCGACGACCAGCACGTCGATTGCGCCCGAGCGCACCAGAGCCTCGGTGATTTCAAGCGCCTGCTCGCCGTAATCCGGTTGCGAGACTAGCAGGTTGTCCACGTCGACACCGAGCTTCTTGGCGTAGCCGGGATCGAGCGCGTGTTCAGCGTCAACAAAGGCAGCCATGCCACCCATCTTTTGCGCCTCGGCAATGACCTGCAGAGTAATGGTGGTTTTGCCCGAGGACTCAGGTCCGAAGACTTCGACTACGCGTCCGCGGGGAAAGCCGCCGACGCCCAAAGCCGCGTCGAACGAAATCGCGCCCGTGGGGATCACGGCAATCGGAACGATCGCTTCCTTCGATCCCAGACGCATGATCGAACCCTTGCCAAACTGCTTTTCGATTTGTGCAAAGGCCAGATCAATAGCTTTTGCTCGTTCGTCGGCCATGAGGCGGCTCCTTTTGTAATTGCAGGATGTTTCAGGCCGAATTATACACGCTGCTCTAAGCGAAGGAAAAGCGAATTCGACAACAATCGGTGGAAATGTTCCCGAATTGGAGCGCGCAGTCGTCACGCGCTGCGGCGAATTTTACATCGATTTGACAAAAGCCATACGTATTTCCCGCCAGCGAAGCCGATTTTGTAGTAACATTTGCGCCATCAACACCTGCCTAGCGGCAGTGTGGGGTAAATGTGACGCCTCCCGCGCCACCACTTTCCGTCTTCGGAGGTTTGCGTGGAAAATCGGGCCCTGGGTGATTCCTCGACAGATGTACGCGGTTCTCAAGTTCATCGCGAAGGCCGCGGTGTGTGGGTTCTCACTGCATATGGCATTTCTGGACTGGCGATGTTTGGAATACTGCTGTATTACTTTTCGAGCTACGTGACTCATTAGCGATGGAACAGTTTTAAGAGTTGCCGCTAGTGGGGAGACTCCTGCAGTTTGATTCGCGCTCGCGGATACGTTGGTGCGCTCGAGCGTCGGTGTCTCCCGAACTCTTCGCAGCTTCTATCCTCACTGCATTGCGCTCCGCTACGTCACTCTCGAACATGCTACAATGAGCCGCACTCAAACGATTTTTTCGAGCACTACGCCCAGCGTTATCCCGCAACCTTTTTAAGAGACGGAATTGCACCCGTGGCCGACGATTCCTTGAACAGCACGCCCGTTACATATGCCGACGCCGGTGTCGACATTGATCGCGCCAATCGCACCAAGAAGCGGATCAAGTATCTTGCTCACAAAACGTTCACTCGGGGAGTACTCAGCGAGATCGGCGGGTTCGGCGGCTTGTTCGCGATTGACAAGACCAAGTATCTCGATCCAGTTCTGGTCTCGAGTGTGGACGGGGTGGGCACCAAGCTGAAAGTCGCTTTCGAGATGAAGGTGCATCACACCATTGGCGCGGATCTGGTGAACCACTGCGTGAATGATATTGCGGTGCAGGGCGCGACCCCGCTGTTCTTCATGGATTATCTCGCGACCGGCAAACTCGAGCCGGAAGTCGCGGAGAAGGTGATTGAAGGTCTGGCGGAAGCCTGCAAGCACAATGGCTGTGCCCTGATCGGCGGCGAAACGGCGGAGATGCCAGGCTTCTATCCCGAAGGCGAATACGATCTGGCTGGATTCATCGTCGGCGTGGTCGAGCGCGAACGCATCGTCACGGGAAAGAAGGTCGAGGTTGGCGATGTGATTCTAGGGTTAGCATCGAATGGCCTGCACACCAACGGCTACGCGCTCGCCCGCAAGTTGCTCTTTGAAGTTGGCCATTACACACCCGAATCTTACGTCAACGAGCTCAAAGGAAAAGTCGGCAACGAGTTGATGAAAACTCACAAGAGTTACTGGCCGGCGGTGAAGCGTCTGCTGGCGGATGGCGAATCCGTCTCGGCAATGGCTCATATAACGGGCGGCGGCATCACCGAGAATCTTCCTCGTGTTCTTCCCCGAGGCGTGGCGGCCGTCATTGAGATCAATTCCTGGCCTGTGCCACCGATTTTCGAACATCTGCAGCAACTCGGCAACGTGCCGCGGGAAGAGATGCTTCGGACTTTCAACATGGGATTAGGCATGCTGCTGGTTGTTCCATCCAAGAAGTTCAAGAAGGCTCAGACGCTGCTGGAGCGCGCGGGAGAAAAGGCGTTTACCGTGGGACGGATTGTGAAGGGTGACCGGAAGGTGATGTACACGTAAAGAACCGTTCACCAAAGAGACACAGAGTCACAGAGAAAAATCAGCGCCAATCCCTTCGGATGGCTTTGATTGCGGCACGCAAGATTTTAGCGTCTCCGGCAGAAAACGAACCGGCGAGTGACAGCAGCTCTTTGCGCCGTAAGCTATCGTGATCAACCTTTGATCTTCTGTTGACTCGCATGTCACAAGCCTACCAGATTCTTATTATGGAGGTGCGGCTCCTCCTTGTCGATTACGGTTACCGCTTTAGCAAATCCACCGGCTCGCGAACATTCGTCACTTTCAAATACTTCGCCAACGCGGGATATTTGCGCGCGACAGCTTCGTACATCGCGTAGGCCGCATTGCGGTAGGAGAAGTGTCCTGCTGGCCCGGTTCTCAGCTCTGAGATGTAGACAACTTCGGCAAAATCCATCTTGAACAAAGTTCGCTTGCGGAATCCCAGCGGGATTGCATACTGGGCATTCTCTTTCGACTCCGCGCCTGAACCTTGAGCTAATTGCTCGACAGCTTGCGCCGTCCGCTTCATTACGGCGTCGTAACTTCCCCGCACTCCCGCTGTATTCACCTCATCCGGGACGTCGTAACCGTGCTTAACACTGAATTCCTGTCCTATTTGAATGCAGCGCCGGTGCCGGTGCATATCGCGAAAGCCGCCGATATCCATCAGGATGTCGAAGCGGAACTGTTGTCCGGCGCAGAACGCGCGCAGCATTTCGTCATGTTTGCCGCGATGCCGTAATCCCAGGTCAATGATCTCGCGGCGTATGTGTTCTCCTGCGCCCTGGATCGCTTGCTGGATCTGTCGATAGGGGTAATGACTATGTTCGTATATCAGTGTGGACGCCAGTTCAACTTCGAGCGGTTCTTCATCGAGCAGATCGACCATGGGCGCCGATGCGATCTCTAAATTTCCCAACAACTCCGCTGCGACTTGCCGCAGTTCACGCCGCGTCTCGATCTCATAAGAACTCGGATCGGCATACTTCACCAGCGTCGGAGCCACGCGCACTTCGCGTAACAACTCCTGCGCTGCCCGTTCGCCGAGTTCCGAAGAAACCGCCCGGATCTGCTCCACCAGTTCGTGCAATGCTGCGTGGTTTGCGTTGTATGCGGGAGAGACTGCCGCGCGCTTCAACAACTCACCCAGATATCGAACTTCCTTATGGGTGTGCGATAGCAGCCGCGAAACCTGGGTTTCGAGCGTTCGCGCATTGACGATCTCTCCCAGCGAGGTGTTGGTCGAAAGCGGCAGCAGATAGCGCGAGATGTCGAAAGCTCGCGCCTTCAAAGTTCGCTCGTAAGCTTCCTGCTTCATCTCCGCCGGTTTGGGCGTGATGTCGAGCAAGTAGTGAAACGTCCGTTCCGAAAGCGATTCATACTCGGCGAATAGATTCTCAATCGTCTCTCGATAGAGCGCGCGGGCCTGCTGATCGTCGCCGAAGTCCGGCGTGAAGTAGCCGCTCTTCTTGAAATCCTGGTAGCGGGTGGAGCGTTCCTGACCGTCCCAGCGTTGCTCGTCGGCCACAGCAATCGCCGCCAGAATCGAAAGTCGCTCGATAGCCAACGCGACATGCGCCAAATCCGCAATCGACCTGTGCCCGTACTGGAAATAGAACGTGTTGAGAAACTTTTCCGCCTTTTGCTGGCTGATCTCCTTGAGCGACTCCTTCATGCTCAGCGAAGAACGCGAATACTTCGCCATGGCATAGGCCTGCACTTCAGGCTCCACGCCGTAGACCGCGTAAACTTCGACGGAGGGGGCATCCGAAGATGCGTGATTTCCATTGGTCGAGGGCGGATTGTTAACCTCGGGCATGCTGATCGCTTACCTCGTGTGTTGAAGAGAGATAAATCTTAACCGATTTCAACGTGCGCGATAGCACTTAACGCGGGACAAGATTGAAGTTTGATGAACATAACGAAGGGAAACATCCGATTTATCCCACAATCGAGCAAATCGATGATAGGTATCACTAAGGACCCCACCGAAAGCGATTGTATCTTTTCTTCCGTTCATCGAATCATATATAAAGGAACTCATCCCGGTTATTCATGCAGCGAACTTTTCTTAAAGTCTTGTGTTTGTGCTTCTTATTGACTGGATTTGTGACAGCGCAGGCTCCGCTGCTTGCGAAACCCGTCGGCGATGCCGACTGGCTGTCAGCTGTCTCGTCGATTGAGGCACCGTCGTTTGAT
>Ga0210393_10001765_pt1 | contig 17985 bp, 15 predicted proteins | sample IncBWC27OmetaG_FD_160068 | JGI IMG/M metagenome (GOLD analysis project Ga0210393, IMG submission 160068) | Forest soil microbial communities from Barre Woods Harvard Forest LTER site, Petersham, Massachusetts, United States - Inc-BW-C-27-O ... | reverse complement strand
GGTGCTCTAAATCGGCAAGCGAAGGTGCCATACAGCCTCCAGTGTACTGCCTAGCGTAATACTACGCTAGGCACGGAGGCTCAGAGAACAGAATTCCTCAAACTCTTACTCCTATGTCGCACACCCCCGGGCGCCCCTCTCCTTGCCACAGCGAGTAAACTACCGCTAGACTTACTCCTCTCTATGTGACATCTGTTGAGAAATTAGGGGCAATGCGAGTTGAGTACGTCAGACAGCACTCCCTTCGAGCTGCAGAGGCGCCGAGCCTCGGCGGTTCGCGAGAGCTGCTTCCCTCGGATCGGCGACCAGAGTAAAACTCTGCTCTTAAATTTCCTTGGTGCGTCGCAGCCCGAAATTATGGATACGAGCATCTCTCATGAATGAGCTGGTTCGCTGGTCTTCCCGGCTGCCAGACCATTTGCTTGCTGAGCACGAAGTTCACGTCTGGCGGGCCGGGCTCGACCTTGATGCCATTTCTACCAGCCGCTTCTCCTCAACTCTATCTCCGGAAGAGAAGACCCGTGCGGCGGGTTTCGTTCTCGCCAGGGACCGCGATCGATTTACGGCCACCCATGGGATCCTGAGACAGCTCCTGGGGCACTATCTCTGCATGCCTCCCGCGAACATTCCGATCAAAGTCAGTCCACACGGGAAACCGGCGCTCTCGAATAAAGAAAAGAAAGATGTTGCTCCTTTGCATTTCAATCTTTCTCATTCCGATGGATTGGGCCTCTTCGCATTCGCCCTGAAGCGTGAAGTAGGGATTGATCTAGAGCAAATCAGACCCGAGGCCGCAAAGGAAGGTATTGAAGAAGCTTACTTTTCTGCTCAAGAACAAAAAGAACTAGACAGATTGCCCGCCGAGTCTCGCGCCGAGGGTTTCTTCCGCTGCTGGACTCGCAAAGAAGCTTACCTAAAGGCCCGCGGAGAGGGCCTATTCCTGCCGCTTGACAGTTTTGATACTTCCCTCACACCCGGCCAGCCCGCCGTGCTTTATCGGGTAGACCAAGAGCGCTGGAGCTTGTACTCGGTTTGCCCCGAACCTGGGTTCATCGCGGCTGTCGTCGTTGAGAGCAAGAAAAACATCTTAAAATTCTGGGAGTGGAGCGATCAGATCAATTCCCTCGGGGAATGAAGTGGAGGCTTCTCCGGTCGAAGGATTGCGACCGTTCTAGAGCCGAGCCTGTTGCGGCAAGAGACTCGAGCGGTGCCGAAGGCGTACCTTATCCGTAGTAAGTCTTTCCGTAGGCGTCTCCCGCCTCAGCATGATTGAGAACGACTCCGAGCAGGTTTTTCTCACGGAACTCACCGGACGCCTTTGCTGCCAATTCAAAATCCGTGCTTCCTGCCCGAACGACAAACAGTACGCCATCACACTGATCCGCTAGCAAGCTAGGATCATGAACGGGCAAAACCGGCGGCGTATCGAGAATGATCCAATCGAAGAGACCCTTCATCGTTTCCAACAAATTTTTCATTCGATCGTTTAAAAGAAGTTCGCTGGGATTTGATACATCGCTTCCTCCGGGAATGAGGAAGAGATTGCTTTGCATGCCTTGCTGCGTAACTTGATGTGCCTCCGCCTCCCCGCGCAGGTAGTCGGTCAGTCCTGGGCTTTTTTGTGCGCCAAACAGTTTATGAAGACTGGAAGCTCGAAGGTCGGCATCAATGAGCAGCACGCGCCGGTTTTGTTTGTGCACCAAGGACTGTGCCAAATTCGCGCAAACGAAAGATTTTCCTTCTGAAGGCACACTGCTGGTCACCATGACACATTTGAGCGTTCGGGATTCCGCAATCTGGTAAAGCCGCGATCGCAATGTCCGAAATCTCTCCGCCCCAATCTTTTGAACTTTTGCATCGAGGAAGACACTGCCGCGCGGGTCAAGCTTCCATTGTCGATAGACACACCGGCGCTTGAACTCCTCAAACTGCGGGCTCTCGACGACGTCTCTGGGCAACTTCAAACGAGCCTGCTCAAGAAGAACGGCGGGACGAATCTCGGTCGGGGCTTCGACAACATCGTAGGAAGTTCCAGTGTCGGAACCCTGCGCTCTATCCTGCGCTGCCTTTTTTAGTGCTTCATGAATCCGGCTCATCTCGGCCTCAAAGTATATCGATCTGTCCGGGCGGACTCGACGATCGGATTCCGTAGACCCTGGGGGCCTTCAAGAAGGGATCTGTCGTCACCGTACGCGGCCACGACTTCCAGCGTGGGAACGAGGGTAAGGACCGGCAGTTTCAGACAGACCTCAACATCTCGCTCATCATGCATCGACCTGTCCTTATAAGCGATCAGGTAGAGAACGCCCAAACCGAGAGCCAACCCCAAGGCAAACCCGCCTCCAACAAACTGCGACTTCTTCGGGAAAGTAGGTTCGTCCGGAAGATTGGGGGGATCCAATACTCGAAATTGTTCGCTCTCCTGCTGGTGCTCGAGGTCCGTGGCCATCTCCGAGTTTTTGCTCTTCTTCAGCAGATCGTTGTAAAAATCGAGAGCCGTCTGATAATTCCGGGTCAACTCCTTGTACTTCTGCTCAACAACGGGACTGGCCTGCAATCGTCCCTGAAGCTGGCGGATTTGATCCTGGATTTGGGTCTGCCGATGGGACAGATCGGTGATGTTCAGCTCATCTTGACGGATCTTGGCGCGCAGCTGTTGAATCTGCGCAGGTTCGGTCGTGGCAACTTGCACCGCTCCGTTTCCCGGGCCCTCCGGTTTTTGCGCGTCTGAGAGCCTTCTCTTCAATTCCGCAATTTGATTTTGCAGCTTGATGACATCCGGGTGGTCGGGTGTATAGCGTGCGTTCAAACCAGCGAGCTGCTCCTCGAGAAGGCTCAACTGCTGTTCCCCGGTCTCGGGATTTTGACCCTTTTGTGCCGACTTCCAATTCGCCACCTGCTGATCCAGCAACGACTCATTGAAAACTTTGTCTTCTTGAGCGCGGCTAACCGCCTGCGTATTGGCCTCAAGCTGTGAGTTCATGCCTTGCAGAAGACTCAGATTAGTCTGCTCTTCGTCCGGGAGAGCTCCGAGATACTGCCCTTTGAACTGCGCCAACTTGGCATCCTGCTCATCCAACTTTGCCTTCGCGTCTTCCAGCTGCTGGCCGAGGAAAGAGGTTGTCTGAGAAGCCTGCTGCTCTCGTTCCCGGGTGTTCTGCTCCAAGAACATGGAGGTTATTTCCGAGCAAATTTGCTGCGCGAGGCGCGGATTATTAAAATCGACCGTCACATAAAAACCCGGCAACTGGGAATTTTGCGTTCCCTGCATCGGTTCCATCGGCTTGATCGTTACTGCGGTCCGCAATCGGTCGACGAGGTCGTCTATGCTCAGCCGTTCCTGATCCTTGGGATACAACTTGAATTTTTTGATGATGGGCTCGAGGCGCGTTCGACTCAGTATCTGCTCCTGCATCGAGGCTAGCCGATGGTTAAGATCCGCCGTGATAATAGGCTTTACATACTCCGAGGGAACCGTCGGCTGCTCAACAAGCACCATCGTTTGCGAGGTATAGCGCTTCGGCAAGAACACGGCCGCCACAATCGCCAGCGCCGTGCAGAAAACCGTGGAAAGGACAGGAATCCACCAGTGATGACGGAGTATCCGCTTTACCTCAGCAACTGTAAACTCTCCGTCGCGGATCATCTTTCTCCCTCACAAGTATTCGACAAGCTGCGCTTCACTCAGCCGCCGTTACGGTCTCTGCCAGCTGGCCGCAGCAGATTGGCCTAGGCCTACTTGGACTGTAGCACGCCTTTTGCCAGCCGGCGAAGCGCTCGGCCTGATCGCGTCAAGTAACCTAAGTAACTTGTTTTCTGTATGTTAGAATAACACAAGGTGCCTGCTGGTGCCTAGCCTCAGTGAAGAACCGTGCTGCTGCCAAGGGCATGTGGAAGTATTCTATCCACATTAACCCAACTACTGTCCTCGTCCAAGCTTTGCTTTCTAAGGAGAGACAGCATGGATTGACGCGATTAACCTTCTTCGCCATTCGGATGCCATGCTCTGGCAGACCGACCGTGTGCTGAACTCAGACCAGAGTCCCGAATCTTATAAATAAGAGTGCGATAGCTAATCTTCAAGGCTTCCGCTGTCTTTCTACGGTTCCACTTATTCGCTCGCAGCGCATCAAGAATGAAGCTCTTTTCCCGGGCGCGAACGGCCTCCTTCGCGAGCTCTTTCAGAGGAACGCCAATTGCCCGGCTGGAGTCTCCTGAACCTTCGCTACTCCGATGAGCCCTGGGAGCAGTAGCAGTGTCGGTCTCCATTCCGAGAAGAAGATGGCGGGCGATGCCATTAGAAAGCTCGCGGATGTTTCCGGGCCAATCGAGACTTTGAAGATAATGCAGCATGTCTTTACTGAGTGGCTCTGCTGGTTTTGCGAACTTCTCTTGAAACTGGGCGTGAAAATATTCGGCGAGCGAGGGGATATCTTCTCTTCGCTCTCGAAGCCGTGGCAGCTTCATTCTTATCACGTTGATGCGGTAGTAGAGATCGGCTCGAAATGTTCCCGCTTCTATATCGCGCTCAAGATCCTTGTTCGTTGCCGAAATCAATCGCGTTTCGACTCGTCTTTCCTCTTCGCCGCCGATTCGCGAGAAGCGCCCGTCTTGGAGAAAATGGAGCAGCTTGCTTTGCAGGCCGGAGTTCAGGTCGCAGATTCCATCGAGAAAAAGCGTTCCGTTCTCAGCCAGTTCGACTCTGCCAGGCTTCGCGTCCTGCGCTCCTGTGAACGCGCCCTTTTCATACCCGAATAGCTCGCTTTCAAGAAGAGTTCCTGGTATCGCCGCACAGTTCACTTTGATGAACTCTCCATTGACATTTGGAGAGTGCAGATGAATCCAACGGGCCAGAGCCTCTTTTCCGGTTCCCCCCTCTCCACACAAAAGCACCGGAATATTGCCAGAGCAAACCTTGACGGCCCGCTGTCGCACCTCCTGCATGGCCGCTGAGCGTCCGAACAAAACATCATCCGGCGGTACTCCCTCGATGGAGCCGCTGTGCGCCTGCGTTCGTGACTTAGTTGAGTACATTATCGGTTCTGCGCGCTGCGGAGAGGCTGATGCACCCTATGGGCCAATGCAGGCGACTCGCAGCGATCGGGGCAAAAATAGAGGAAATTACATAACTCATGTATTTTCAGTATTGTGCATCGCGGTAGAGCGGGGTGGTTTTAGTACTCCGAAAGGCCTGGGTCCGACTCTTATGCTAGAAGAGGAGAAAATCTGCCTTACTTCTGAGCAACGGTTTTCTCCGTTTAGTCGAGTCAGGAGACGTAAAAAGGTTACCAGTACCCCTTACTTCCGGACCAGTTTCTGCTGTTTCGATAGGTGGATCTGGAACCGAAGCGTGCGGAGAGGAGAGGACCGAAGGTGCGTCTGACTGCAGCCAGATTAAGGGCTCCTAGGCTCGAGCTGCTTCCCCACGGATAATGTCGTACCGCTCGATCACCGCCGCGACACCCAAGCGTGCGCTACCGTCTTCCGTGCGCCGCTCCACGCGTACGACCTTACCGAGTGCACGGACAAATACTTCGGTTCCGTGGGTGATCTCGGCCGGCAGCGTGAGGGTGATGTCCAATTCCGATCCAGTCGTGAGGTCTTGCTGTATGACAAAATACAAACCCCGCGTCGATATGTCCCGCGTCTTGCCTTCCTGCGAATCCACGGCTCGCTCCGCGGATACGCGAATGATCACTGGCAAGGATAAATCGTATCGTCGAGTCGTGCGTCGCTCTGACATCACACCAATCCTCCGGCCTGCTGTGGTGGCGTGACTCGAACTCCGCCGCCTGGGCTTTAACCTTACTAGAATTAAGAAGGCCTTGCTACTTACGTTGCTCCAAACATGTGGCCCTGCATGGGTACTCCATCTACAGTCCCTGTTTGGTCCGGCCGTTACTTTTACTTCGCCCCGTCAAGAAAGATCGCGGCGGCCTCTGAAGTCTATCCGTTCCGGGGCCCCACAGCCGCAGGCGTTTCCACCACGCCCGGTGCCGCGGCCGAACGCCGTGTCCGCGGGGTATCCAGATTAAACTGCCGCATTTTGTAGAGCAGCGCCTTATAGCTGATACCCAGCATTTTCGCGGCGTCCTTGCGGCACCACCGCGTCTTCTCGAGGGCATCCGCTATCGCTTCCATCTCCGCTTCGTCTTTCAATCCGCGGACCAGCGCTTTCAGGCCTTGTTCGCGAGGCGGGGCAGAATCTTCGCGCGGAGAAGTACGTTGCCGCGCCGAAGACATCTCCACCAATTCTCTGAGACTGCCTTCATCGTCCTCGAGAATCACGTATCTCTTCACGAAATTTTCCAGCTCGCGCAAATTCCCCGGCCACGGATAATTCACCGCTGCATCCAGCAAATGTTTCGACGGCCCTGAAGGCGTCTTCCCGAATTTCTCGCTGTACTGTTCGAGGAAATGACGAAATAGCAGCGGGATCTCGACCAGCCGCTCGCGCAGGGGCGGCACAAGAATCGAGAGCACATTCAACCGGTAGTAGAGGTCCTCGCGGAAACGGCCGGTCTTCATGGCTTCTTGCACGTCCACATTTGTCGCGGCTAATACGCGCACATCCGTATCGATCAAGTGCCGGCCGCCCAATCGCGAATATTGATGATCTTGCAGCACGTGCAGCAGCTTGGCCTGCAAGGGCGTGGTCATCTCCGCGATTTCATCGAGGAAGATCGTCCCCTTGTTCGCCATCTCAAATTTTCCGGGCTTGCTCCGGATTGCACCCGTGAATGCACCCTGTTCGAAGCCAAACAACTCCGATTCCAGCAGCTCACCGGGCAGCGCCGCGCAATTTACTTTTATAAAAGGCTGGTTGCGCCGTTTCGAACGCAAATGGATCATCCGCGCAACGACTTCCTTGCCGACGCCGCTTTCCCCGCAAATGAACACGGGGACATCCACGGGAGCAATCTGCAATATCTGCTGGCGAATTCTCACCATCTGCGGGCTGGCCGCGAGAAAACTCAAATCCTCCGTCACCTGATCGCAATAATCGCGCAACGCCTGATTTTCCGTCGTGAGCTGTTTCTTCTGCCGCGACTTCAGCATCGCCGCATCCAGCTCCGTCTTTTCGAACGGCTTCGTCAGATAGTCATGCGCCCCGATGCGAATCGCTTCCACCACCGTGCCCACTTCATTCGAGCACGACAGCATGATCACGTTCAGGCTGCGGTCCGCCTGCATCAGCTCTTTCAGAGTCTCAATCCCATTCAGCTCCGGCATCAGAACGTCCAATATAATGAAGTCCGGCCGCTCTCCCCCACTCACTTTCGCAATGGCTTCTCTCCCGGAACTCACCGTCTCCACGTCGTATCCATCCACTTCCAGCAAAGTCTGTAAATACTTACGAATGCTCGGCTCGTCATCCACTACGAGAATCTTTTCTTTAGCAGCCATCGAATTCTCCCTTTGCCCTGCCCCAAGTCCTAGAAACTATCCTTGATCCATTGGCAACAAAAATGTGAATTTACTTCCTGTCTTCGGTTCGCTTTCCACCCAGATCTTCCCGCGATGCGCTTGAATCAATCGTTTTGCAATCGCGAGTCCGAGGCCCATCCCCGAAGTGTTGCGGTCCACCCGCACAAAATCCTCGAATATCTCCTGATGATGTTCGGCGGCAATTCCGGGACCTGAATCCGCCACAGAAACTTCCACGCTGTTCGGCCTCGGCAGCCGGAATCGACGTCGCTCTTCCACCGGCGCCACCGCCGCCACGCGCCGCTCCCAAAAATGTGGCAGCGCTTTCAATGTCACGCTTCCGCCCGCCGGCGTATGTTTCAGCGAGTTGTCCAGAAGATTCGCCGCCGCCTGCTGCACCTTCTGGTAGTCGAACCGGAACGTCGGAATCGATGGATCGAAGCTCGCCTCCAGCTTCACGCCTTTGCGTTGAAACGCCTCAATCCAGCGCTTCGCCAGCTCATCCAGGCAATCGCGGAGATCATTGTCGCGAAGTTGCAGCACCAGTTTTCCGCTCTCGAGCGCGGAATAGTTCAGGAACATCGAAACCAGCCGCACCAGCCGCTCGCAACTGTCCTTCGATTCCTCCAGAATGTCGCGCTGCTTGTCCGTCAAGCGTCCCAGCGAGCCTGTCAGCATCAGGTCGTAATAACCTTTGATCACCGCAAGCGGCGTCTTTAGCTCATGCGCCGCCGAGGCGAGAAAAACTGTCTTTTGCCGGTTCACCTCCTGCAATTTCAAATAAGCCGCCAGCAAATTCCTGTAAGTAATCTCGCGCTCCTGCAGCAGCTCCTGCACGGTAAGCTGCGTCGCCGAATCAGGCACGGCTTCTACGGAAGGTTCCGTCTCCAGTTGAATGATCAAGCATCCCGGATCGGCAATCCACTGCACGCGCGCGCGTATTTTCCTCTCCCCTCGCACGACTAACATTTCCAGTTCGTGCTCGCCTGCGTCAATTTTCTGCCCTATCTGATTGGCTTCGACTTTCAGGAGGTCCTTCAGCACATTCCACTGACTAAAATCGCCCGCGACCTCGGACGCAAGATGCAGTCGGGCATGCTCGTTCGCGAGCAGCACCCGTCCGCTTCTCTCTGCTATCCACACGGGCGCCTTAGCAACTTCCAGAAGAGTCTTCACAAATCCGAAAGGCAAGTCCAAGACTTTTCGGTGATCGGCAACCATGGGTGTGGCAATGATCCCAGGCATTTGGGGGTTTCGAGTCTCCACTGTAGCAGGAAAAACTTTTCCCTATCTGAAGCCTCATGCTCGCAGAGGACTTTCGGACTGTCAATGGCAAAAGCGTTCCATTTGCACATTTAAGGAAACCTATTGGAGTACGCATGAATAAGAATGGCTGAGCAGGTAACTGCCGCAGGGGACGGTCTTTCAACTATCTGATAGGAATTGACTTATTCTCTTCTCTTCTCCTTCAAAAGTGGCACTCCATATGCTCAATTCCGTACTAGTTCCCTGGTACTAACTGAGCTATGGCGCATACTGGTCTTCTAAAGGATGGTCAGCGCGTGGATCCCTCGAACCTAAGAAGGTCTCCTCGCATTCGTCTGCAAATGCCCGTTTTCTTGCGCGCGGCAGACACCTCCGGAGCTGAGTTTATCGAGCTCACGAAAACGCTGAACATCAGCTCTACAGGCGCCTGTGTAGCTTCCACCCATATTTTGCGCCCAGATCAGATGGTCCATCTCACCATCCCTGCTCCCTCCTCTGCCTCCTCGGGAGTGGTCCCGAGCGAAACCCCGCCGATTATCGCCCGGGTCCTCCGCCAAGACTCCGCTGGCGAAATGAGACTATTTGGGCTGGAATTCCTCAAGCCACTTGAGTAAAGTATTGCCGCTTTGACGGACGGCTTCCCTCGAACCGAGTAAAAAAGTTACACCGGCCCAAATCGGTACAGGTCCCGTTCTCAAAGAATCGGCCCTATATTCAATTATTGTAAGGACTTAGCCAGGAAGTTAGGTTTGCCCGATTAACCCCGGAGTAGTCCGAGACCCCATCTTAATTGGTCTTTGGCTTGCTTCTTATAGAAAGCGGAAGCCGAATGTGCTTTCCCCAAACCCCGCGGGGATAGGCTCGATCAGGTGTACACCGGATATGCCCAGTCCCGGCGCCCCTGCGCCCCCGCGTTTGCCGATTGAGGATTCTTATCTCGAGCTGCTTGCTGACACGCTCGAAGGTCTGGATATTGCTGCGCGCGGCCAGTTCCTCCAGCGTTACTTTCGCACCATAACTCACCTCGACCTTCATGAAGCTCAATGTGTGCAACTCTGGGACGATATGCTCACGCGTCGCCGCGAACTCAGCGAGCATATGGAGCGGCAAATCTCCTTGAAGACGGCTCTTATGGACGTACTTACTTCCGCAGGACTTTTCCGCGTTCCCATTCTCATCGAGTACGACGAACTGAAAAAGCTGCAGCTGAATGCCGTCACCGATCCCCTCACCGGCCTTTACAATCGCCGCCTCTTTAGTGAAGCATTCGAAAAAGAGCTGAATCGCGCTCGCCGCTACGGCCAGCCTCTCGGCCTTGTCATTCTCGATTTGCATCGCTTCAAGGAAGTCAACGACAAGCACGGCCATCCTCGCGGCGATGAAGTCTTGCGCGCCGCCGCCGCCACGCTGAAAAAAGCTCTTCGCACTTCAGATTCCGCCTTCCGCATCGGCGGTGACGAATTTGCTCTCCTCCTCCCGCAAACCGATGCCGCTCAAGCCCTCGCTCTCAGCCGGCGCGTTGGCACTGTTTTTGGCGAATCCATCGTGCATTTCCAAATGGGCGTAAGCGTCAGCATGGACCACGGCGTCGCCACATTTCCCCAAGACGGCGATCAAGCCGATCAATTAATTCGCGTTGCCGATGAGCGCCTCTACCGCTTGAAACACGCAAATCACGGCAAGACTCCAACTCCCGGCTCGCGGACCGAGCTGGCTTCCAGCCCGGCCACCGAACCGTCCGCGACCGCTCCTTCCGAGCGCCAGCCTTCTGCGCCGAAGCCCATCCCTTTCGAATCCAAGCGCCCTCCAGAAAAACCCGATACCACGCTCTCCGCCGCAGCCTCCGCAAGCGCTTCTGAGATTTCCGGCAGTCACGCTTTAGCCGTGCCGCCACCCGCCCGCGTCTACGCTGTCCCGCGCAAAGCCGAACGCGTCTCCATGTCCGGCACAAATGCCTACGCCGTTCTCGGCGATCAAGGTATTCGCCGCGCTCGAGTCTTGGATCTTGGTTTTGGTGGAGTGGCTCTCGAACTCGAATCGCAGGAAGAAATCCCGGAAAGCATTCTTGCGGTCTTGCACGTGCCCATTCTTCCGCCCGTGCGCGTCAATCTGAAGCCCGTCTGGTTCCAGCGAACGCCGCAAGGCGCCTATCGCATCGGCTGCGCCTTCGTCTCCTGAATTTCCGGCGTTCTCAACGCGAATCGAAATCTTGCGGCTCACCCCGGTATCAACCATTCGTCTCGCCGAGATACATCCGCAAATGGCGAGAAGTAAAAAGCAGCGCCTGTTGTAGATGAGCGAGCCCTAGTCCCCACCGCAGCATCGCTTGTTCGGCTGATTCTCCCTTTGCCGCGAGCCTGATCCCCATCGCGAACTGCTTCTGCTTTGGTTTCTCTTCGCTTTCCGAGTGACTCATCGAGATGCTTCCCGAAGTCAAACAAAGTGTCGCCCCAAGCGTGTCCGCGGATCCCGCTTCCTTCAAAAGTTCAATCAGTTTCTCAACCAATAGAAAATGCAGGCTGCGATTCCTGCTGTACTCCACCTGACGAAACTCGATGACCATGTCTCCGGAACAGACTTGCCCGCTCAAAGATTCTTCCGACGCCGGTCCGGCCAACGGCTGCGAAAGACAAAACAACGAATCATCGCTCTCAATCTCCGCGAGAAAATTCTTGATCGCAAGGCTCCCTGCTGCCTCTCCTGAAGCTCGCCGCGCTCCAGCAGGCCGTTTCGGAAGCTCTCCCACCGCCTCAACACGCATGCCTCGGAAGCTACCGGAAGGCCCTGCACCCTGCAAGCGCAAACACTTCTGAACGCCGGTACATCGTCATCGCCAGCTTTTCCTCCGCCAATTCCCGCGGCCTTAGGTTCCTGCTAGAATCCGCAAGCAAAACAGCCGCGCGCGGAGGCCTTCATGAACGAACCCACGCCAAGCCGTCCCCACTGGCCCGACTACCCCGCCATGCCTAAGGATCCAACCCAAGGCCTAAAACCCTGGAGCTGGGCCCTTGAGCGTCTCGAAAAATCCCACAACTATTGGATCGCCACCACCCGTCCCGGCGGCCGCCCTCATCTAATGCTGGTTTGGGGAGTCTGGTGGGAAGATGCCTTCTGGTTTAGTACCGGCCCAAAAACGCGCAAAGCAAGAAACATTAGAGCTCACATGTATTGCTCCATCGGCACAGACCAAGCCGACGAAGCCGTCATCCTCGAAGGCATCCCCTACGAAATCAAAGACCGTGCCGTATGGAAGCGCCTCGCCACCGTCTATAACAAAAAGTACGGCGGCGACGTCGAACCCATGCTTGCCGCCTCCGGCGGCAACGTCTACCGCGTTGAACCTGAAACCGCCTTTGGCCAGGACGAGCACGCCCCCAACTTCGCCGAATCGGTCACTCGCTGGCGCTTTTCGAAACGGTAGGAATGTCTAAGAAACGTTTCGCTCGATGAATCCAGCGCACCCAAGCGCACGCGCGCTCACTGCTTCGGCGCCTGATTCCACATCTCCTGTTTGACCTTTCCACTCCCCACTCGCTTCCCGGTGCAGCACCAGCGCCATCTTCCGCCCACGTCCTAAGTGTCCCCGCCGAATCCATTTTCAAATGCATCTCAACATATCGCTTGTTGAACGCGTCGATCCCATCCCCCGAGCTGCCCGCACTCGCCCCAAACGACGCCAGCACACTTATCAGAACAGCAAAGCCAATCCCGCGTATCCAGCTCATGGACACCCCCTCCGCCTAAGTCTTGGTCCGAAATCCTAGCGAACCCTAGCTTTTCCTCCGCGAACAACAAAACTCGCGCACTTTGGCAATCGCACGAATTTGGAAAAGTCACCGTATTGCCGTATAATCGGCGTTTGCATCGCGACCTAGCGACGCGGCCGTAGCGCACCCCTTTAGGGTGCAGTCCTTCTCCCCGAGAATGATCCAGCCGTGCAGACCGGACGCGAACGAATGGAGACTCATGAAACCCGGTATTCACCCCGACTATCACGCCGTAACAGTCCACTGTGCCTGCGGCAATAATTTCCAAACGCGCTCAACGATCAAAGGCGAGAAGCTCAACGTCGAAATCTGCTCCAATTGCCACCCCTTCTTCACCGGCAAACAAAAGCTGATCGACACCGCCGGCCGCGTCGAACGCTTCACCAAAAAGTACGCCGACGCCGCTGCCAAAGTCGAAGCTTCCAAAACTGCCGCCGCGAAAAAGTAGCTGCGCCGTTTGTCATAGCATCCCTGCTCAAGGGACAGATTTCAAAGTCTGTACCTTCTTTATTTCATTCCCTCTTTACCTTCTCTGTGTCCCGAGGGCCCTCTCCTGTGAAATTCCTTTTCCATGTAAAATGAACCACCAACATGGCCACGCAATCCCGCATGTTCGAACCCAGCCGTCCCGGTGAGCTAGTCGAAACCGCCCCGCCTCGCATCACCCTCCGCAACGCCTTCGCGCATCCCTACGATTCCGCTATTGCAGCGGCTCGTACCTGCTACGCCTCGCGCCTGATCGTCCCTGAAGAAATCACCGACAAGCAGCGCCTCAACATCGGCGCCGCCACTTTCTACAGCGGCCATCACACCGTCTACCAGCACGCCCACTTCGAATTCGGCCTTGAAAACGTTAGCCGCCAATTCGTCTGGTCTTTTCTCCACGCGCATCCCTTCTACAATTCCGAGCAACAAAGCCAGCGCTACGTCCGCCTGGACCGCGCGCAAGCCTATTTCCCGCCCTCTTCGCTGTTTTTCAACGAAACCCATCGGGCCTCTTACGAACAGGCCATCGCCCGCGCCTGGAACACCTACCGCGAACTTTCTCTGCTTCTCGTCAACGATGCACGCGCCATCCTCAGTGACATCTGGCACATCGGACCAATGTCCCACGCCAAGCGCCTGCAAAAAATCGAACGCGCGGCGGAAAAACGCGCCATTGAAATCGCCAGGTACGTCCTCCCCGTTGCTGCCTTCACCACGATGGTCCACACCATCTCCGGCATTGTCCTTCATCGCCTCTGGCGCATGAGCGCCGCCTCAGACACCCCCAGCGAATCCCGCGCCGTGATCGGCGAGATGGTCACCCAAGTTCGCGCGATCGATCCGCAGTTTTTTGAACGCTTCGGAACCGAACCTCTCGAAGAACGTCCTGAATGGAAAGAAGACCCGCCGAACGCAAACGCAAGCGAAGACTTCGCCCGCGAATTCGACGCCAAGCTTGCTGGAAAAACTTCGAAACTCCTGGATTACTCGCCCAACGCCCCGCGCGTCATGGCCGAAGCCTACCGCGCCGTAATCGGCCTAACGGAATCCCAATGCGCCGACTCCGAAGCCATCGACCGCCTGCTAAATCCCGCCCGCAATCCGTACCGGTTAGAAATCCTCGACGTCGGCGTGCACGCTCCGATGATGCGCGCGCTCCAACACGTCTACTATACGTTCGCCAAGAAAATCAGCCACACCGCCGACAGCCAGGACCAGCGCCATCGTATGGTCCCCGGCTCGCGTCCGCTCCTCACCCTAGCCGACACCCGCGCACCCGACTACATCACCCCGACTCTCCTCGCGCAAAATCCGCGCGCCAAAGAACTCTACGACCGCGCCATGTACGATGCCTGGACTGCGAAAAATGAGCTCCTCGATCGCGGCGTTCCTTTAGAAATCGCTCTTTATCTTCTTCCCAACGCTAAATCCATTCGCCTGGTCGAAAGCGGCTCCCTCCTCCATCTTCTCCACAAATGGACCATGCGCACCTGCTTCAACGCCCAGGAGGAAATCTACACCGCCTCCATGGATGAAGTCGGCCAACTCCGCGAAGTTCACCCTCAACTCGCCCGCCATGTCGGCCCCCCCTGCCATCTCCGCGCCGACATCGCCACCCCTATCTGCACCGAGGGCTCGCACTTCTGCGGCGTAAAGGTGTGGCTCGACTTCCCGAACACCCCCCGCCGCATATGATTTTCTTTGTTCTCATTGTCGACGCGCAGCATGCCGCGCCCTGAAAGCCATCCAAGGTAAATTGCGCGTTCTAGTCTGTTGCTGCTTAAGGTTGCCCGGCCTTCGCCGGCACCACCTATAGCAACAAGCTTATCTTTGCTGGTTGGTTCTGCTCTTGGGGTTTCCTCGCTACTGCCTTCTCTCCTCAAATTGCGCACAGAGCAATGCCGGCAGGAAAGACCCTACGAGGACTCATCGGAACCTCTCCTCCGTTGTTTCCTTAGACAGCCGCTTCGCCGAGTCGGTTGCACATCGGCCATCTGTCGTCGAGCAGTCAAGTTTCCGTTGGGCGGTGAATACCACTGCACCTCAAACTTAGATAGTATTGCCATGCGTCTAAATGCTTGGAGGGCTATCCCGATGCATTCCCGGATCGCATCTACTTCTGCCCTGACGATATGTCTAATCCTTATCCCTTCTGCTTTCGCGTTTGACAGCCCACTATCCCCAGAAGCCATCCGCGAGGCCTACTTCCTCGGCCAGCACAACGACCAATCTACTCTCTCCTTCTTCAACCCGTACATCCGTGTCCTCCCGAAGCCCGACAGCGGCCCGTATATCGCCGAAGTCGAGGTCTACACGCCCTACGTTCAGATGATCGAGGCCTCTCGCCGCCGCTCCTTGGGTTATAGCGCTCAGCAAGCCGAACAAGACTACCGTCACCACCACGACAAGCTCTACGTCCGCGTTCGCATCGACTTCACCGAAACTTACGGGGCCCTAGAACTCTATCGTTCTGCAAAAAACGATCGCGAACATTCCGGCGAGGATCGGCCCGTTCCGGATTTCTATCGCGACTTCCGCGCCGGCCTCTCGCAGCGCTCCGGCTCATCGCACGAGGACCAGTGGATCGAACCTCTCCGCATCATCCTTCAGCCCTCCTTTACCCAAACCTCAAATCACTATCCATTTATCTCCGAAGACCTCGGCCTCTTTTCATATGCCGCCGATGTCTCCTCCTACGCTTACCCCAGCGCCAACGGCTTCGTCTATCCCACCGGCTGGCTCGTTTGGCTCGTCTATGATGCCGGCGACGTCGCCTCTGACGACGCTACAGTTGAAATCAAATCCACCGACGGCCAACACATCTCCGTCCCGTACGACCTCTCCCGCCTGCGCTAGTTCCGTTCCACGAGCTATCATTATCGCTCCTGGTCTCCTCAACAGCCTTCCGGTCAGGCACTAATCTAAGTTCTCTAATAAAGAAAACGGCGCGCTGCCGAATTCGTGCGGTATTTTTTCGCAACAAAAATTGAGAAAGTGTACTCAATTGCATAGACGCAGGTCTCGAGTTTGTCTAAGGTTCACTATGTAACATACGCGGCTCGATCCGCGAGTCTCCTTTCTCAGCAGTGTTCAGCAGGTCGAGATGCTGTACATAGTTCCGAGAGTTAGTCGTAACAGGCACTAGCCAACCCTCCTTTCCTGTTCCGGGTCGCACTCGTCCTTTCGGTCAAAATATCGTTGCTTAGGGTAAGGCACGAACGATGCCCAGGAGATTCTAGCTTTACCTTAAGCCGCGCAATTGGATTGGGAATAATATATACTATACAAGTATATTATTATATTATAATATACTAATACAGATTTCAGCGAACCCACCCCCCCTAGGTTCACCAACTGAATTAAGTTCAGCAGAAGTAATGAGTGTGATAGTGACGGCAATTCTTCACGCGGTCGCGTCCCACTCTCTGTTTGCGCGTCGAAATCAGGAAAATGGTGAATTCAATGAGCTTCCGAACCGAGTTTCGAACCCAGTCTAGTGGATCGTTTCACAGTATTCGACGGTCATGGCTACGTCGCGCGCTACTTGTCGTTTTAGCGTCGGCGAGCGTACTGGCAGTTCCCCATGGCTCGGGTCTGGCAAGTGCAGCTGTGGTGGAGAATTCGACGACAGCACCTACGATCACTAAATCGCCAACATTCCAGATTGTGCCCGCAGGGCAAACGGCAACGTTCGGGGTAGTAGCGGCGGGAACAGGTCCACTCGCCTACCAATGGCAGAAGAATGGGGTGAATATCGCCGGGGGAATTTGGCCAAGCTACACGACACCTGCAACCTCACTTGCAGACAACGGATCGACGTTCACGGTGGCAGTGAGTAACCCAGCTGGGACAGTGACCAGCGCAGCCGCCACTCTCACGGTGGATCCGGACGTAGCACCCACGATCACAACAGCGCCAGCCAACCAGGAAGTGAACGCTGGGCAGGAAGCAAGGTTCACCGTACAGACGGCAGGGTCGTGGCCGTTTGGCTACCAGTGGCAGAAGAATGGAGCAAACATCGCTGGAGCCACAGCGGCAAGTTACAGGACGCCGGTTACGACAGCATCAGACAACGGATCAACGTTTGATGTGGTGGTAAGCAATACGGCGGGATCGGTGACAAGCGGAACGGCGACGCTGACCGTGAATGCAGCTGCAGTAGCACCGACGATCGCGACACCGCCGGTGAGCCAGACCGTGACGGCAGGACAGACGGCTACATTCGCGGTGGTGGCAGGAGGGACAGCGCCACTGAGTTACCAATGGCAAAAGAGCGGCGTGAACATGTCGGGAGCGACATCGGCAAGTTACACCACGCCGGTGACGACAACATCAAATAGCGGATCAACGTTCGCAGTGGTAGTAAGCAATACGGTGGGGTCGGTGACAAGCGGAACGGCGACACTGACCGTGAATGCAGCTGCAGTAGGACCGACGATCGCGACACAGCCGGTGAGCCAGACCGTGACGGCAGGACAGACAGCAACGTTCGCAGTAGTAGCGGCAGGGACAGCGCCACTGAGTTACCAGTGGCAGAAGAGCGGCGTGAACATATCGGGAGCGACCGCGGCAAGTTACACGACGCCTGTGACGACAACATCAAATAGCGGATCAACGTTCGCAGTGGTAGTAAGCAATACGGCGGGGTCGGTGACGAGTGGAACAGCGACGCTGACGGTGAATGCGGCGGCGGTAGCACCGACGATCACGACACAGCCGGTGAGCCAGACCGTGACGGCAGGACAGACAGCAACGTTCGCAGTAGTAGCGGCAGGGACAGCGCCGCTTGGCTACCAGTGGCAGAGCAATGGCGTGAACATATCGGGAGCGACCGCGGCAAGTTACACGACGCCTGTGACGACAACATCAAATAGCGGATCAACATTCGCAGTGGTAGTAAGCAATACGGCGGGGACGGTGACGAGTGGAACGGCGACACTGACCGTGAATGCGGCTGCAGTAGCACCGACGATCACGACGCAGCCGGTGAGCCAGACGGTTACGGCAGGGCAGACGGCTACATTCGCGGTGGTGGCAG
>Ga0210393_10001763_pt1 | contig 17998 bp, 33 predicted proteins | sample IncBWC27OmetaG_FD_160068 | JGI IMG/M metagenome (GOLD analysis project Ga0210393, IMG submission 160068) | Forest soil microbial communities from Barre Woods Harvard Forest LTER site, Petersham, Massachusetts, United States - Inc-BW-C-27-O ... | reverse complement strand
GGTCATTCGCTTCCGACTTTCCTCTGATGGGGCCGACGAGTTCTTAATCGAATTGTGGTGGGAAGACGACGGTATGGCTTTCGATATTTCCGTAGAGTGGAAAGCCGGGTCGCTTGGGGCACCGATAATGTTGAACCTAAATCGCACCACCCAAGGGGGAGTGGTTCAAGTTCGACTGTCCGGCGACTACGTCGCAACATGGTCGACCGGACCGAACAACCAAATCGGTCTCGCCGTTGCAGGGTCGTGCCGTGGAGCGGCCGTGGATCTTGCGGGACTAATCACAGAGATTCAGCTTACGACAATCACCGCTCGGCGTGTCTTCTGTTGGCGCGTCTTCCCAACCACGGCTGACTCCGCGTTCTTTGAGGGCCTTGGTGACAGAGGCCCGACTCTTGCGGTGCCGGCGACTGCGGATAATCTGATCTGCGTCGGCGGCCATATGGGGACGCATCTGCCCTGGGTCAAGGCTTCGAGCGGTCCCTTGGCAAATTACGGCGCGCCTGTCCATGTGCCGGCACGTGACTTGCGACCTCAAATTTCGCACGACGTGACAGGTCCGTCAGGAATAGATGGCACAAGCTTCGCGTGTCCCCGAACTTGTGCCGAGAGCGTCCTCCGTCTCCCTGCGACGGCGGCAGCACTTTCAGATCTCATTGACGCACTTCGACTGGCAGCGACTGCGCCGGCCGTGTCCACAGTTAGCGGTACTGCTTATCCTTACCACGCACAATTAGGGTTTGGCGCGCTCTAGCTGTCGTCGATCACGATCCCACGGAATTCAGAGGTCAAGAGCGTGTTGGGTCGAGAAGCGGTCAACGCTTCGATTTCTTCGGTTCGTCGCTCATGCCGTCATTCGTTGGTCCAAAGCCCCCAACAGAAAATCGCCAGCGCGGCAAGTAGGAGCGCCCCTACACAGATCGCAGCGAAGATCAGCAGTTCGGCCGTGATCCGTCTGATGCCGTCATTCAATTGGCACGAAAGGTCTGATGAACTCAACCGCGTACGCCAACAGGGCAATCGTGATCACGACGCAGGCAAGGAAGGACGGATTTACGCCGAGACGGCGAACGCCCCAGCGGATCGCTCCAGCGACTCCGACAACGACGCCCACGACAATTGCCGCGAAAAGAAACTGCATGCCGTTCATTCTAGCGGCGGATTCGGAAGGACTGCGACAGAAATCGCAGAGATGGAAGTCACGGCATGCCTGACCAACGATGCGAGCCAGCCTGCGGCGGACTGTCGAAGCCGAGCGCATGCTCGATGGCATCCTGTTCGCTCTCCAAGCGATCAGACTCGGAGGCGTGCATCTCGCGCCCCAGGCCGGTCATGGCGTTGATTTCGTTCAAGCGGCGTTCGTTGGCCTGCCAGCGCGGATCGTCCAGCGGCTCAGCCATGGCCCGAACTCCAGTTGGCCCACGCGGAGAATGGCCCACTGCTCCTGACCGTTCTGGCCGGCCTGCCGACTCCAGAGGTACACGACAAGTAATGCACGGTGATCCAGAGCCCCCGCACTGCGCTATAAGCCTCAGCGGCCGCCTTCACGACTGGCGTGCCGGGCACGCGTCGATCGAGGGCGTTGGCGATCCCACAAAAGCGTGGGGAGGTGTCGGCTCAGCGTGTCGCGAACGCGAATGAGTTGCCACGATGGGAACACAGGGAAAGCAAGGACGCGGGCGATGCGCTTCGCTCTTCTCTACTTCAGTTTCTGCTGGCACTCTCCAACGACTGCTCTGGCCTCGCTTAACTTCTTGATGGCACGCTCAAGGCTGCCCTCAACCCGCTTCGCATATTTGTCCTGCGTTTCGGCAGTTCCTTGGTGTAATCCGATATCGATAAGCGCTTTCATTTTGTCATTCAAGTCTAGCTCCATTTCCTGTTGGAACTTCTGACCGTCCGGGTCTTGCGCTGAAAGCTGTGCTCCAAGGTCTACGAGGCTATCGCGAACATCGGATACCGCCTTTTTGACGTCCATGATGTCGTCATCCAGATACGTGAGTGGCCTCCTCTCTTTGACGCTTTCGAGAAGCTCTTCCTTTCGCTTGATGAGACGATCCATGTTCTTGTGTAGCCGGTACAGCCTGAGGCGCAGTTGAGAGCGTTCGACACTGTTAGTGAGGTCGTCGATTTTTTTGTTCCACTTATCCACCGCAGCAAGCACGACATCCCCTGCCTTGGCAAGATGCCCAAACAATCCATCTTCTTGAAAGCCCCTGGCCCCACTCAAGTCGACAAACGCTACGGCGAACACGGCACTTGCCGTCACCGCGACTATCGCCCGCAATCGCATGGCTTGGTCCTTACATCTTGGAAGGAACTTACTTCCGTTTACCGGTTACAAAAAGGAAACTCCATGCCAAAATCGCTGCTACGAGAAGCGGCACGATTATGTACAAATTCCAAAGGACGCTCTTCGCGTCTTTGTCGAAAGCGAACACCGCCACAAAATCGCCGGCGATCACCAGCAAAAGCAGTACAACAAACCATCCAACGGCGTTCTTCATTTGGGCTGCATCCAGTAGTTGGCCGGGGGGCCTGACCGGCTGATCGGCTTTGGAGATCCAGACAGTGTGCGCTTTCCGCTCCGGGCCGTCAAAAGGATTCCGTTAGACGCCAGCCTATTGCCCGCTCATTGTGGCACCCCAAATACTTCGTTGAATGTATTGTACAACGTATATAGCCGTATGCCGACCGCTTTGAGTCTCCGCTCTTTGGACCATGTCTTGAAGTCAAATAATGACAGCGCTTTCTCCAAGACGTTGAGAATCCTCATAATCGTTTCTAGCACGGAAATCTCCTCCGACCGGTGCGCCGAGTCCACGGAATCAGCGCCTCCGAGTTGCCACTCGAAGTGACCCCAAGAGAGCGGACGACACAGCTCGGGCATTACCGATGCGCCAGTCTGAAGGCGCCGCTCAACGCTCGCCGTCAACATCGTGAATTCAACAATCGGGTCACTGAGTGGCTGTTTCAATGCCACGGACCTGCCTCTTGCTTGGAGCTTATTGCGACGTGCACTTGATTAGCGAGCTGCTGGCCGACTTTATGCTCTAGGCAGCTCTTAAAGGATGCAGTGAAGACGGGGAGTGCTCCTGGACCGGATGCAATCGCCGCGATTCCTGCTGCAGCGCCAGAGGATAGCGCACAGGACGTTACGTCGTTCAGGATTTGGTTCATCACGTTGCTGGGAGCGCAGGCTTCTAAATAGACGTGTATGTGGGACGTCCTATGCATGAATTTTGGAATGCGGTGTTTCCACACCACCTTAACTTCCGGAATGCTACCGAACTTCCCGAGAAGCACCTTCTTGCACACGTCTGCCATCTTTGTTGTCCCCTTTGTGGCGCCACGGCCTTGGTGAGAAATGACGCGCATCGCCCGACCTGGGCAACGGCTGAGATGGGAGCGGCCAGCATGAGGCCGGATCGCGTGCGAATCAAGTGGCTAACAGCGAATTCATCCTATCGGGACTTCGACGCTGCCCGCTTGGCCTTTCGCCACTCCCAGGGGGGCTCAGCATGAGGATCAGCCCACAAGCCGCGTTTGTGCTCGCGGGCGTCGTTCTCGGCAACGGTGAACTCTCCCGGCTTTTCGTATTGCGGGTATCTCCAGGCGAAGCCCTCGGCCACCATCTCCATGTTGATGAAGCGGTCCCCCAGATAAATCCGCCCCACCTCGCGGCGATAGCGGTCGACGTCTATGACCTGCACGCGGACGCCTTGCTTGAACACTTTCGCAGCAAGATTCTCTCGAGCCTTCGTCCCGAATGGCTGACCCTTTTCCGGCGCGTCGATTCCAGACAGGCGGATCTTGTGTTGCGTCTTCGAGTCGTCGAGGACGGTCAGCGTGTCGCCGTCAGCGATCGCCACGACGCGGCCGGTCAGCTCGTAGTGTGGCTTGGCGGCAAACGCCGGGCTGGCAGCGATGGCAAGCAGAACGGCAATGCAGCGTGTGACGTCTCTACCGCCGCGGACGTTTCGGCTCAATGGTGATCTCCACCTGGACGGGCTTGTCAGCCTTTCGCAGTTCGAAGCCGATCGACTTGTGCGCCTCAACAGCGTTGAGCTGTCCGAGGTATCGCGTGCCACGTGGGGCCGATGCGAAAGCGCCGTCGAGGTGCGGCGGTTCCTTGCCGACGTAAAGCTGCACGCTTCGCTCGCGGTCGAGGATGGCCCAAATCGTCGGCTTGTGGGCGGCTTTCTTTGTGGCGGCCATCAGGCGGGCTCGCCGAAGGCCATTTCGTGCAAGCTGTCCTCTCCCTGCCACTCAGCCCAGCGGAGACGAAGGTGCCGAGCCATTGCGTACAGATCGTCGCGATGTAACTCCGGTGTTTCAGGGTTATCGCGACGGGCAATGACGCGTCGGTATTCCTCAACGATGGCGACGGGGTCGAAGGTCTCGACCTGGGGTGTAGTGCGCTCCATCACGTCCGTTCTCCATAACGGGTCCTGTGTCTAATCCGTTGAGACGAATCTTTGACAGGCGCGGGCAAGAATTTCAAGGCTCGATGACCGCGGCGCGCCGCGAATGCAGAGTCAGCGACTCGGGAAAAGCGGCTGCCCTAGGCGGCCCAATCGATCGGAATGCCGTCGATCTCCTGGCCGAAAAGCGAGCGCAGCAAGACCGTCGCGGCCTCGCGACAACTTGCATACTCAACGGACTCTGTGGCTTCGAATTGGGAGAATGAGATTTGAGTCTTCCAGTGGATGCGGCAGCGACCGCTGGGAGTCATTTCGATCAATCCTCCGGCAAAATCGTCATCCGGCGTCACACCGGCGGGATACCAGCCACCGCCACGCAATTCGTCCTCAATTGCATTCAGGAAAAGGCTCGCCTTGGCTCGCCCTTCCGGTAGCTGCCGACGCTCTGGCACGTCGAGATGCCAGGTGGCCGCAAGTTTTTCGATCAGCGGCTGCTCGTCCATTCAATGAGTATCACGGTTGTGCGCGTTTGGCGCGGGAGTTTAGTCCGAAAATCGAACTCTGTCGCGATAGTTCCCGTCGGGGTCGCGTCGATAGCGCGCCCCGCAAAACTCCGTGTACCAATCCTTCAGATTTTCCAGCGGTTGCCACAATTGGCAACAACGTTCTAGGGGGTCGTAAACCCTGAGAACACTGGAATCCAGATCGGCGTAGCGTGCGACCGGACCCATCGATAGTGGGTAAGCCAGCGCCAGCAGTAGTGCCACCCAACCGATCGAGATCCGCGACCGCTTCGGTTCGTCGCTCATGCCGTCACCTCAGCGATTGGCGCGGGAGTTCACCACAGCGAAAAGAGGATCGCGATAATTGCTGCGAGTCCGGCCACTAGAATGCAGACGATCTCGAACTTCCGCCCCAGGCTGGGGCGCCTCCGCATATAGTCCCAAAGGCCAAGTTCTGCGCGTTCGTGGCTCATGCAGTCACCTTGGGGAGCCGCGGAATTATGCACCTAACAAATCCGACCAAGCCGGTGAGCAAATCGGTCAGGGCAGGTTCATGTACCAACCAGAAACGACGGCGAGCACAATCCACGCGAGCACGATGATCAGTGCCAGAATCACGAAGCGTCGCAGTGCCTGCATGCCGTCATTCTAGCGGCGGATTCGGAAGGACTGCGACAGAAATCGCGGAGAGGAAGTCACGGCATGCCTGACCAACGATGCGAGCCAGCCCGCGGCGGACTGTCGCAGCCCAGCTCAAGCTCGATGCGATCCTGTTCCGCTTGCAGCAACGCGATTTCACCAGAGTGCGTCTGGAGATCGAGAGCAGACCCCGCGTGGAGTTCTTTCAGGCGGCGGTCGATTGCCTTCCAGCGCGGATCGTCGAAGGGATCAGTCATGCGCGCGGCCCCTTCGCCTTCGGTTGGGTTTCGGCCCCATGACAATTTCGGTCGTGTCCGCAATCCGGTGGAACTTTATCGCCAGTTCGCCGGCACAGTCGTACGCGTCCACTGTGGCTCGATACAGTGGGTCACCCGCCGGAAAGCCAACCTGCATCATTCGGTGCTGCCACTTGTGCAGAAGGCGCACGTATGGCACGAGTCGGTCGCGGACGATGCGGGCCTGCTCTGCGGTGAGATCGCTAGAGTCCATGCCGTCGAGCAGTGGCCGGCTACTTGTCCTCGGCGAAGGCATCGGGATCGGTGGTCCTGAGCCTAATCGCCGATGAGGGATCGTCCATCACCTGTCGCCGAATCGCGGAGTAGTAAGCTTTACGGAGTCCCGGCAGCACATAGAAGGCCAAGTCACCACCGAGGAACCCTTGAAGAACGTGGAACTCTTGGACCGTTATCGTGTTGCTCTTAACTTTTTCAAGAAGTCGTATCGTCGTTTCGCGATCGGCGGCAGGCAATCTTTCAATGTGTGCCTTAACAGCATCGTCGCGATCCTGCTCCTGCTTTTTGAGCGCGCTCAGCGCTCTCTGAGCTATTTTGACGTCCTCGTCCTTGATTCTCTGCGTCTCAGCCTTCGCAAGTCGGAGTTGCTCGTTCGTGTCGCGTTGCTCCGCTTTCAACTTGGCAACTTCGGCGAGTGAGTCGCCCAGTTCTTTTACGACAGCGGTCCGCCGGGGATCTTGGCCGCCGCAGCCAGCACCAAAGCACACTGAGAAGACGATGACGGACGCGCGTAGCCAAGTCGACATACACGATACTCCGGCTGGAGATGCTGCCCAATGTCCTCACGGTCGGCCAACGCAAGTCGGATCACTTTCGATGCGTTCGGGCCTCCAGTTTGCCCATGCAGAGAATGGACCGCTCGGCGTCCTGTCCGTTCTCGCCGGCCTGCTTACGCCAGACGAACACGACAGATGGTGAGCCGTAACCCACAGTCCCCGCGCCGCGCTATAGGCTTCTTCGGCCGCCTTTGCGACTGATGTTCCAGGAATGCGACGATCGAGGGCGTGGGTGATCCCACGAAGCGTGGGGAGGTGCCGGCCAACCGCTTCGCGAATGCGGTCGAGCTGCCAGGGTTCCAAGTCGCTGGAGTCCATCGCCTCAGTCTAAAGGATTCATTTGTTCTTGGTGAACAGCCCGCCAAGAAAGTAAATCGCGAGGGCAACAACCGCGAGAACGACCAGCCCTGCAATCACACTCATTGGCGCGATTCCTTTTGGGACGGATCCAAGTTCGTCGCGGGCGGCCACTCGTGCTGTTCCTTCCGAACAGCGCCCCAATATACGCCAGAATCGTGCATTCCCTTCTGGTACTCAGGACCTCTCGCCGACTGTTCGGCTTGCTGAGAAGATTCCCACGCGTCGCGTATCCACGGAGAGAGGGCAGCCGCAGCGATGCAAGTTGTGATCACACTAAGAGTGAGAAACCGTTTCGCCCTTTCGGAATTAACTCGCATCTTTCGGGCTCCGGCGTCCGCAGTTCAGTCGGGTGAGAGAAGCCCTCCGTTGGCTTCCTGCGCATGGAGCAGCCGGGCGCGGGAATCAAGCACTAATTTGGCATCTGATCGCGTGGCTTCGCCGCTGTCACTGGAGCATGCTGAGTGCGAGTCGTGTGGATTGCCTCAAAGTCCGGGTAATGCAGCTCATCCTCGCTGAGAAGCTTGGGCGGCCCTTTTCGCTTCTTCTTGAAGACCATCCAGATTCCGAGCGAGGACGCAACCATCATTAGCGGGCCCCAAAGTCGCACAACCAAGCTGTTTTCGCGCAGTGCGTGTGTCACCGTGAAAAACGCGCCGAGGAGAAACGTTACCAACGCCAAGAGCAGGTAAACAAATCGGTTTGGCGGCCCGTTCACCCCTATTATGGTTCCGACGAAATCAAACTCCGCCTCGGCTTTCCGCAACTGTCTTTTGCCGCGCTCGATGGGCGTCATGGTTCAGCCTCACCAAAACCGTTCTTCGGCGCGTTTACCGCTTTCACGCATCGCGGCTCGGATCCCGATGAACAGCATTACCAGTGCGCCGATTGTCATTGCGGGGCCGATGATCCGAGTTAGCATTGGCGTGAGGTCACGCGGATCATCTTGGAAAGAGAAAAGAATCGTCCAGACGATGCCGCCCACAAGCAACAGCAGCCCCGCGACGAAACCCCTGAGGAAGTTGAAGTCGTCCCTCGCGGAGCGGACGAACTCCACCGCTTGTTTGGTAGGGGTGCGACCTTCGGACATTTTCAGTCCCCTTTTTCGGGCTCAGAAGCCGGCGGATGCATCGCCATTAGCGAAGGTGCCGATTGGGTCTTTGACACTCAGTGCTTACCACGCCTCGGACTCTCGAGTCCATCAGCGGGCTTGCTCGGAGGTCAGGTCGTGGGAGTTCATTCCGCAAAGCATGAGCCCTGATCGGACGCGAAGCAAACGATCGGACCGCACATCTGCGTCGTTCTTTGGAGATGTCGTGTTAGGGGGTTTCGCTGGTCCGAGCTGTGTTTTGCCTACTGGTTAGTAGTCTACGGCCACTGTGAATCACTTGTTTCCCCATGCTTTAGTGCCTTCTGCGCGGGTTACCCTATCCTGTTCTCTTGCATTGGGTTGGCTTGTTTCGTGGCGAATCTCAGCAGTGGATCATTTTGAAATCGGCCGTCTGCCGGATTCCGGCTCCGGGCTTCGTCACATTGTACTCGGCGTAAAGCAACGCCGGGACAAGCGGTGCCCACCAAAACGCGCGACCATCTTTTTCGTTCGGCGATATTACGTCTCAATTCGGTCTGAGAAGCCGACCGGCGGACGCGCTTGAGGGATTAGCTTTTACGAACCTCCCGTCACCTCTAAATAGATTAATTGCGATCGCCATTCTCCACCGTGAGGGGTCGCGCGGATTGCCATAGCGCGCGGAACACCGTTCGCTGATTATCCTCTGCCTTACGAGAAACGGAAGGTCCTCGTCCGGGACGCCATTCCAGACCTCCTACTTGTGGACCATCCGTCTTACCTGGGCGAACCTGTCTCGCATGACGGCACCTGGGTCGGTTGAGTCCATGCCGTCATTCTAGCGGCGGATTCTTCGAGGTGTTTCCTACGCGCGGCCGCTTGTGGATCAGCACCGGCGCTTCCCCCAGATTTTGGGGGTAGGCTGGCTTTGCCTCAAAAGTCCGTTTTGCCCCAAAACTCTTGAGGTTGCCTCAAAAGTCGAGTTCGTAGCCCCTGTTCTCAAGCTCTACTTTCAGCCGTGCAAATCGACCCGCCCAAAAGACGATGATCCGCGAATAAGCGTCGATGCTGTGTTGAATGTCCAAGCCAGTCCTGAACAGGAGCCCGCGTTTGCCGAGTCGGCGAATTGACTCCTTGGGGATAATCCATTGCTTGAAAGGGGCGCGAATTATCAATTGCGACTCTTCAACGCGGATCGACGCAAATGGCCACGTCGCTTCGAGGCGATAAAATGCGTCCGCGACGGTAATGCCGCCACGTTGTGTGAATGAGTCCTCAGCCACGTAAGTTCACCATTTCAAGGGCGTAAGCTCAGTGGCCCAGCCGGCTTTGCTCAGATAATCGCGTTTGTTCAGAAAATCGCCGGTTTGTTCAGAAAGTCCGCGCGGTCAGGTCCGGTAAAACGTGACCGACGTTACGCGGTCCCATGCGAGATGCGGCTGGCAGATGAGGCCGAAGTTCTTCATCGGAACGCTCGCCATCTCATTGCCGTCGCAGGCTTTGCACAAAAACCCCCGTTTGCACAAAAACTCGCGCGGCTGCACAAAAACTCGATTGGCACCGGGAGTTCAGGGGGGAGTCTGGAGGCGGAATTGGGACAATTTCTGCATGAGGCTCGACATGCCCTCGAATTGCACGATCATCTGATGGACGTCTGACGGCTGGGTGCCGCTGCCGTTTGCGACGCGGTTTCTTCGGCTGAGATCGATTCTATCCGGGTTGCGCCGTTCATCCGGCGTCATCGAGCTAATCATCGCCTCGATGCGTTCGATTTCCTGCTCGGCCACGTCGCGGAGCGGTCCACCCAAGCCGATCTGCGTCATCATCCCCATGCGACGGATCTGCTTTAACTGGTCGCGGAACTCATCGAGGGTGAACTTGCCCTTCCTCATCGGTTCGGATTCCCCGCGATCATGTGCGCGCCACGGAGTTCGCGGGACGATCCCGCCGGTTCGTCGCTCATGCCGCGATTGTACCGGGAGAGGGGGACGGCTCAAAAGCCGTGCGTTTAGCGGTGGTCGGCGCTCACGACGGGCATCGGTCGGACTGGCAAATCGGGTAGGTCATCCGCGAAGGGGATGCGGACGCGCTCCGGCGTCATGGATCCATCGCGGAAGGCTGACACCACGCTGACGGGCTGACGCTGCGGAATCTTGACCCATGTGCTGTCGGGAGGCGCTTGGCCGCTTTGCGGACCCATTCCCCAATTCGAGCAGGGATCGCATGAATTAGCCGAAGGTGGTGCTGGCGCGCTGGGCCACGCAGCACCCTCGCAACAGCAATAGCAGCAACCCCCAGTCGGTTCCAACGGATTACTGGGGACCATTGAATAATCGTCTGGCGCCCGCATTCGCACCGTTGGTACTCTTACTGGACCGCGGCCATTGTCGTGTTGGTCTAATGTTCGTTCGCGTCCAAACCCCCGCTTTTCAATAACAAGGGTAAAGTTTCCGCCTAACGAGGACGCCGGTATCCTGATCAAATAGAGACCATATTCATCTGTTTGGACGGCTTGATCACCCGCCCTGACAGTCGCGCCGGATAAGGCAGCTCCGGTTCGGTTGTCAACGACAACGCCGATGGCGCAACCAGTGCAAGGCTCCGGCTGCTGCGCGCACATGGAAGCTACCGTGAGCGCCATCATCATGTGACTTGCAAACATTAGGTTGTCGGCCCTTAGCGTTTGTCATCTGCGTCAGTGTTGCTCCATTACGGATCGTTCAAGCTCGATCAGGCTCCATGGATCGGCTTCCGCAGTTGCAAGCAGCTTGTCGTCTGGGCGGCGCGCTGCTATGCGGACAATAACCAAACATTTCTTTTTCTCGCTTGGGGCGTCAAAAATCAAGCGCCGCTCAACTTCTAGAATTGCCTCTGGCGCGGTGGAGTGTTCGAGATCCAGCGCCTTGTCGCCGATCTTGGCATTCATCTTGCCGAGCTTATACTGCTTGCGGGCTGCATCTGTGAGCTGTGCAATAAGGGCGACCGGATCGGGCGAGAATGCAGGGTCGAATTCAAACTCAATCTGCGCGAGGAGCATTCCGTTGTAGGGCAGCCTCGCCAGCACCTTGAATGGAGGCTTAAATTGTCCCGGAATTGGCCGTCGCTGCGCCCAAGAAACGATGCGGGCGACTGGTGCCTGATCAGCGCCCGCAAGTAGGTAGACCGCGAACAAGCCGATCGTCAATGCTAAACACACGCGGAGCAAGCCGCGGTCCCATTGTCTATAGACAAACACAAGCGGCGGCGCTGGATCAGGTTGTGCATAAGGTATTGAATTGAAGCGCTCGGCCGGCTTCCGCGTGCGACGTAGCCGCAATTGCAGATAAACAATCGCGATAACGTACCATGAAATGATCATGGCGCGCCTCCAGTCTAATGGCCAACCGAATCCAACCAGCCGCGTGTTGATCCACTCCGCTCCCGCGACAATTAGCGTGACCAGGGCGCAAAGGGTGATGTCGTCACGGATCGCGGGAGCCACCTCAGGTTTTGGCGGCTCGGCCTCTTTTTCATACGTGGCCCATTCCGGATTGCCCCAAATAAGCGTGCAAGCAATCCACCGAAATGCCTTCGCTGTGTCACCTATCCATCTTATCACGCTTGACTAAAGTACGAATGCGCTCCTCTTGGTGCAAGTGGCGCCGTCAATATCTTCCGCCCCTCCAGGGGGTCAATGTCAGTTTTCAGCTCCCCCAACAAAAAACCCGCTGGCCAAATCGGCCAGCGGGCGGGTTCAGAAACTCGGTTGTCTAACGCCGAGACTGAATGCGCACCTCGGCCGCGACGTTAGACGTCTATATCATATTGCCGGCCTAGATTCCGTCAAGCCCCTCTTTTGGCGTGATCCGAGCACTTTGGATTCCGTTATCCAAAACGACCATTTTAGATTCCGTAATCCGAAAGCAGCGTTTTGACCGAAATCCCGATGGCCTTGGCAAAGCGGCGAAGCATGCTGATTTGGGGATCTCCGCTCTTCAGGAATTGCGAGACGGCCTGACGCGCTGAACCCGGCGCATATCCCATGCGCTCCCCCAACTCCTGCTGCGTCATCCCAGATTTGGCGAACCGCTCGCGCACCGCCGCCATCGCGGGATCTTCGATCTTCTGTTTTCCCATTGGGTGGAATCTTAGGATTCTGCCCCGAATCTGTCAATGACTCATTGACAGTCCCCATCTCTGTAATTAAGATACAGACACACAAGGGGATCGACATGACTGACTGACCTGCCCCCCGGGATGGTACCAGTCGTTATGTTAGTTCTTCGGTCTTCACAGGCATGGAAGTCCAGCCGAGCGTAGCGAGGTTGGACTTCCATGCCTGAATCGCTTCTGGCGCCGGCGGCCGATACCCCAACGCACTGTGCGGCCGGATCGTGTTGTACTCCACACGCCAGCGCTCGATCAGCACCTTTGCCTCCAAGAGCGTGTCGAAGATCTCCCCGTTTAAGAGTCTCGTCACGCAACTTCCCGTTGAACGACTCGACGTAACCGTTCTCCCACGGACTGCCGGGTTCGATGAACAGCGTCTTCACCTCGACCCGTTCCAGCCAGTCCTTCACTCGCTTCGCTGTGAACTCGGGACCATTGTCCGATCGAAGGTAATCCGGAACACCACGCCGGATGAATAGGTCCGACAGCCGCTCGAGAACGTCCTCGCTGCTGAGCTTCCGGGCCACATCGATCGCCAGGCACTCCCGGGTGAACTCGTCGACGATCGTGAGCATGCGAAAAGCTCGCCCATCATGTGTTCGTGCTTGGACGAAGTCGTAGCTCCACACGTGATCTTGATGCGCCGGCCGGAGGCGCACGCACGAGCCGTCGTTCAACCACAACCTTCGGCGTTTGGGCTGTTTCTGCGGCACTTTGAGCCCTTCCTGCCTCCAGAGACGTTCGACCCGCTTGTGATTCACATGCCATCCTGCTCGATGAAGCAGCTTCGTGACCCGACGATAACCGTAGCGACCGTACTGCGTGGCCAGCGCCATCATCTCCCGGATCAGTCGAGGCTCGTCATCCGGTACGTGACGCTGGCGCCTCTGATTTGAGCGAGGCTGTCCAAGCACCCGACACACCCGACGCTCGGAGACCTGCTCCTGGCCCAGCGAATTCCGCACGGGTTGCACGGCTTGCCGTCGCTTCGCCGGGCTCAGAAGTTTCCCGAAGCCGCCTCTCGCAGAATGGCCTTATCCAACTCGGCGTCAGCCAAGAGCCGCTTCAGCCGGGCGTTCTCCTTCTCCAGGTCCTTCATCCGTTTGGCCTGGTCCATCCGAACGCCGCCATACTCCTTCCGCCAGCGGTAGTACGTCTGCTCCGTCACACCGATCTTCTTGCAGGCCTGAGCCACAGTCAGTCCCTTGGCCAGGTCCACCTCAGCCTCCCGCAGCTTCGGGATGATCTGCTCCGCTCCAAATCGCTTCCCAGGCATCTTGCCCTCCTCCTCACAAGGTCCAGAATGCCGAAGTTTATCACTCAGCACCTGGACTCGGTTAAGGGGGGCAGGTCAATCAGAACTCGTCCCAATCCTTCAGTCCGCCGGATGGCGGGACAGATTTTCTAGCGTTCGAATCGCGCCCCGGATTGATGATGATCGGATGGGACTGGGACTCTCTATAAGAGTCCCTTGTCCCACCATCTTCATCTGATACCGGGACAGGCGGGATAGTCCCATCTAGTCGCACCTTGTCCCACCATCCGGGAGTGATCCGAAATCCGGCGTAGGTTCCCTTCGATTTCGCGACGTCGCAGCTCTCGACTAAGCCGTCGTCTCCAAGCTCGGCGATCGCCGGCGTGAACCGCGTACCCGACATCCTAGCTGCCTCGCGGACGATCCGTGCTGTCTCACCGTTTTGGAATCGCTTCAGGGCTCTCAGCACCGCTTGGCGGTCCTTCCCAGAGTTCAGGGACTGCTTACGCTCGCGGTCCTCGTCGAGCTTCCTGCCACGTTCTTTGAGTGCCCTGGCCCGGGCCTCGGATGCCAGATGAACGTTGACCTTCCACACGCGGCCGCCATCGTCGTCGAAGCGCCCCTCGTCGATGTCGATGCCGTAGACGCCGCAATGGCCTGCTCGACCGCCGCAGTTCAGCCAGATGGCATGTCGCCCCGTCTCCGGGTCGAATGGTGAGCGCCGGGACAGCAACAGCCACTGGGCTGAGAACTCTGCAAATCCGCTCCACGCGACGTCCGACAGTTCGGCCGGTGCGAAGGGGTCTGGAACGCCCCGCTTGTTGTGGTGGATGATCAGAAAGGCGCAGCCGGTCGCCTGGCACAGCTCCGCGATCGGCTTTAGGTACTTTCCTACCGCAAAGAGGTTATGGGCATCGTCGGCGAGGTCCATACACAAATAGGCCGGATCGACTCCGAACGCCCGCACGCCGCGGTCGATAATGAATCGCTCGATCTCACGCATGTGCCCCGAGTCGTCGAGCCGCGGCAGCATCGGCGACAGGTGAAAACCTTCAACACGGTCAAGGGACCGGCCCCGCGCTCCGCAGATGCGTTGGGCGATCGACTTCAGATCCGCCATTGCGCTTTCCCCAGACATGAACGCCACGGGGACAGGTGCCGGAATAGGGAAGCAATCAAGGAACGGGTGCCCCATGGCCAGAGACAGGAACAAGTCCATGGCCATCGAGGTTTTCAGCGATTTGAACGCACCGTAGATTCCGCCTGGCTGACCGGCTGCCAGAATGCCGGGGATCAGATACTCTTGGCGAAAATCGCGCGAGTCGAGGTCGGCGGCTGTCAGCCATTCAAATCCGCTCTGCGAAACGGGCCGAAGACTAGAGAAGTCTGCCCGCTCGAAGATGGTGGCCAAGCTGGCGTTCGGATCGCCGGCAATGCCGGCCACAGCCAGCGCCTGTTCTCTCACAGCCCGCAAGATGGCCGCTTTCCGGACAAGGTCGAAGTAGTATTTGGCGCAGGTCGCCGCTGACGTGACGCTCTCGATTTCGGATATTATTCCTTCGCTGCCGATCATCCCCCATGCGTCGTCCGGAAGCGCCTTGAGAAAGTGCCGCAGCGTATCGAACGAAATTGGAGCTTGGGCAAGCCGCATCGCCTCGAGCGCATCGAAGATCTCGCAGCCCGTGCCGGTATAGAAGTCCCCGCGGGTCACGCCAAGTTCGGCAAACGTTCCAGGGTTGTAGATTTCGGCCGCCAACAGCCCCAGCTCTGCATTGGCGTCATGTGGCGGCATTTCAGCGATCGTCAGACGCTCGATACGCGGACTGTGACCGTTTGTCGGTCGGCGATCGTCTTCAAGCGTGGTGTCGACCACTACGACGATCTCCGTCGCTCGAACCGCATGCTGAGGGCTTCTCGACAAGCAATGCCCCCCAGGACGAACCCTCTCAGCGATACCTTCAGTGCGCGCCTCATACGGACGGCCGACAGGAGCGTCGAGGGTTTGGCCAAGAGCGTAATTGCAAATTCGGTCGGCTGTTCCGGCATCAGCTCACCTGATGAATTCAACCAAGTCGGACGTTCGCCCTCGACGTCGTGTGCGCTCCAGTGGCGGGCTCGCGGTCCGGGCCAGCTCGAACGCCGCGAGCGCTTCAGGCATGATCTTCCAGCGTGGCTTCTTCTTGGTTGGTGTGCGGCCGGCGTTCATCGCGCGGAGTTCGCCCGACCGAATCCAGCAGCCAACGGTGCCCTCGCTGACGCCATAGCGGTCAGCTATCTGCTTGACGGTTAGGGCGATCATTGCGCCACCATCTTCGGGCGCTCGTAGCTGACGCGGACCCCGAGCCGTTCAAGCTGGCGCTTGGCTTCCCACGCCCGCTCGAAGTCGCCTCGCTCGCGGGCGATCTCCAGGACGGCGAACCAATAGGTAGGCTCGTCCAGGTGACGGTTGTCGTGGCCTTTCGTCATCGCCCTGTCCTCCCGGTCAGAAGGTTTTTCGTTGTCCGGGATATAGGGCGAAAGTAAACGCACGGTGAACGTGCGGAAGCCGAATTAGCCTAGGCAGCTTAGCGTGGAAAAACTTTTCGGTAAACGAAATAGTAAACGGGTTACCTGTCGTCTTCAGGCTCGCTGGGATCCTCGGCCTCGATCGTTCCGTCCTTCGATTTCGACCCGTGAGGCAACTCGGAGGCCTTCCAAGCCCGTATAGCCAAGTCCAGTTTTGGGCACCGTTCCGGAGCCAGAGCCTGTCTGTGCTGGCCGAGCATCCGAGCGATCTCCGCCTTGCTCCGTGTCCTATCCTTGAGGAACAGCGCGACCGCTTCGAGATCGAGGTCGACGGGTTCCGCCCGCGGCAACCGCTCTTGGGATGGCCCAGCCGCGATCAGTGGCGCCAGCTCGGCGTCTCCCAAGGGCTTCGGTTTGGAGGCTTGTGCAGCTCGTTCTTCGTCGTGCAGCTTTACGGCCCGTGCACCCTTCGGTGTGGCCACGAGCACCGTTGATCCGTCGATTGCGGACAGGACCGACGGCTCGCGACTCAAGAGTCCCCGTTCCTCGGCATCGTCCAGCCAGAGATCCACATCCGGCGCCGAGTAGTCGAGGCGCCGGCTCGGAAGGTCATTCCAAAATCCGTCGACAAAACACCTCACGACTTCGATCGTTCTGGGATCGTAGGTCGTCATCACGCACCGCCTTCCGCAGGGGCAAACAGCCACGCGTGAACGTGGTCCGTCACCCCGCGGATTCGGTCGTCGTCGACCCGCTCCAGATAGGCGTCGTCGATCGACCCGTCCGCGTGGCCCATCACGATGCGGATGGCAGGGAAGTCGCGCTGTGAGTCGGCAATCGTGCGGAACGTGTGCCGTAGCGTATAGAACCCCAGTCCCCGGCGGCCGTTGATTTTGAGTTTCTTCAACAGCTTGTCCATCGCTCGAGTGATCGCACCGCCCCGCCGGCTGCAGCGCATCGCGAAAAGGGGCTCGCCCTTCGCGGTCGGTTGCTCAGCAGTCGCGGCCTGCAGTGCCTCGATGGTCTCCGGCCAGAGGGGGCAACGTCGCTCGATTCCGGTTTTGGGACGCGGGAAGCGCGCCCAGCCACCCTTGAAGTCGATCGCCCAGGGCGGCAGCGTGGCACAATCGTGGTTGCCGAATGCCGCGTTGATCCCCAAGAGAATCATCGCCTTGAGCTGCGGTGAGGCCGCCTCGAGCAGCGATTTGATTTCGGGCGCCGTGAAACACCGTTCACCGCCGGACGCGCGATGCTTCCGCATCACCGCCTTGGATGGTCCGCGGAACTCAGAGCCGAACCGGATGGGCTTCTCAATCAGCCCGTTGTCGAGCCCGTACTTGAAAATCGACCTTGTTCGGCCGATCTCATTGCCGAGCTTGGTCGGGCCCCACTGCGTGGCCATCCACGCACGGAGCTTCTCGAAGTCCTCGGCAGCCAGATCGTCAACGGGCCGCTCTCCACCGAATTGAGCCGCGAGCCGCTTAGCGGTGGCGAAACACTCAGTGAACGTCTGGGCCGTCATTTCGCCCGCGTCGAGCCTTCGCTTCTTAGCGGTCAGAAAACGGTTGCAGAGTTCCTTAATGGTCAGCGCGTCGGATTTGGTGCGGGGCGTCCGGCCAGCGTACAGGTCGTCGACCTGCGCTTTGTAGATCTCGAGGGCGTCTTTCCAGCCGTCGCCCTCAATCCGGGTTAGACTACCGTCGACTACCTTCCCCCATCGGCCGAAATAGTGGATTTTGCCGAGGATCTTCTTCTGCCAGCGGCCGTTATTCGCGGCGCCAAGCGGAAATTCGGGATAGGGTTTCGGGGGACGGTCGATCGACGATTTACGGGAGCGCCGAGACCGAGTAGATTGGTCGGACATGGGCATCGACTCCTGACAAAGGGTTCAGTCGGTGTCAGCCTCCGGCGGGTCACAACCGCCGGGGGCATTTTCACAGTCCGAGATTGTATCGGTAGTCCCATCGGTAGTAAAGCCACTGGGCTTCAGGAGAAACGGTTATACGT
>Ga0210393_10001762_pt1 | contig 18001 bp, 13 predicted proteins | sample IncBWC27OmetaG_FD_160068 | JGI IMG/M metagenome (GOLD analysis project Ga0210393, IMG submission 160068) | Forest soil microbial communities from Barre Woods Harvard Forest LTER site, Petersham, Massachusetts, United States - Inc-BW-C-27-O ... | reverse complement strand
AGGGCCAGGGCGGTTGGCACGGCAATCCTCGCCCGATCGCGGCGGCTGATGGCTGAGGCCGGTTTCGGTGATTTCAGCGAGGAGTCGATCGAGGTCCTCGGTGCCGAATCCAGCTATGGCGCGAATGGCCGTGCCGAGGCGGCCCGCGAGGTGATCCTGAAGATCGGCGTTCGCCATCCGAACAAGGAAGCGCTGCTGATCTTCGCGCGCGAAATCTATCCTGCAGCGACCGCGATGGCGCAGGGGCTGACCGGTTTCGCCGGTGGCCGGCCGGAACCACAGCCGGTGATCCGGCTGTTTTCCTTCCTCGCTGACAAGGCGGATGTGCCGGTGACGGTTTCGCTCGGCGAGACCACGATCGATATCCCTCCCTTCGCACCCGACAGCACGGCCACGATCGAGCGCGCCGCGCCACCGATCGTGGCGTTTGTGCCCGCCTCCGGCGAAACGGTGAAGGTGCCGCTGATCGCGCTGGCCTATGGCCGCAGCGGCGATAAGGGCGATATCGCCAATATCGCCGTGCTCGCGCGCAACCCGGAATTCGTGCCGGTGCTGCGTCGAGAATTGACCAGCGCAGCGGTGCGCGACTATTTCGCCCATTTCGTGAAGGGCGCCGTCGAGCGCTTCGAATGGCCGGCCCTGAACGGTTTCAACTTCCTGCTGCATCAGGCGCTCGGCGGCGGCGGCGTCGCGTCGCTGCGCCATGATCCGCAGGGCAAGGCGCTGGCGCAGATCCTGATGGATTGTCCCGTCGCCGTGCCGGCGGCCTGGGTCGCGCACGGCGGCCCGCTGGAAGCCTACGTGCCTGCGGAGAGCGAGCCGTGAATTCCCCCCTCGCCTCGACTCCCGTGGTCACCGCCAATGTCATCCCCTTCAAAAAAATCCTCATCGCCAACCGCGGCGAAATCGCCTGCCGCGTCATCCGCACGTTAAGCGCGCTCGGCATCGCCAGCGTCGCCATCCACCACCGCCTCGAGGCGCGGGCGAAGCATGCGCGCATGGCCGATCAGGCCGTCGAGATCAAGGGCGAGACGCCGGTAGCGGCCCATCTCGACGGCCGCCAGATCATCGAGGCGGCACTCGCGATCGGAGCCGACGCCATCCATCCCGGCTACGGCTTCCTGTCGGAAAATGCGGGTTTTGCGAAAGCCGTGGCAAACGCCGGCATCGCCTTCATCGGGCCGGATGCCGCGACGATCGCGCTGATGGGCGACAAGATTTCCGCCCGCGATTTCGCCGCCGCGCATGGGATACCGGTCGCGCCCTCGGTGATGCCGACGCAGGACATCGACGCCTTCGCGCGCGACGCGGCCGCGATCGGCTTTCCTCTCCTGATCAAGGCAGCGGCGGGCGGCGGCGGCAAGGGCATGAGCATCGTGCGCTCGGCGTCCGAACTGACGGAGGCCGCTCGCATCGCCGCCAGCGAGGCGCAGCGCTATTTCGGCGACGGCCGCGTGTATGCGGAAACCTATGTCGAGCGCCCGCGCCATATCGAGGTGCAGGTGCTGGGCGACGGTCAAGGCAACGCGATCCACCTGTTTGAGCGCGAATGCTCGGTGCAGCGGCGATTTCAGAAGATCATCGAGGAAGCGCCCGCCGCCAATCTCGCGCCGGAACTGCGGGAGGCAATCTGCGCTGCGGCCGTCCGTCTGGTTGCTGCGGCGAAGTACAAGAACGCCGGCACAGTCGAGTTCATTCTCGGCGCCGACGGCCGCTTCTTCTTCCTGGAGATGAACACGCGGCTGCAAGTCGAGCATCCCGTGACGGAGATGATCACCGGGCTCGATCTGGTGCGCGCACAGATCGAAATTGCGGCCGGCCACGGGCTTCCGATGGCGCAGGGCGCGATGATGCAGAACGGCCACGCCATCGAGTGCCGGATCTGCGCGGAAGACCCGGCGCGGGATTTCCTGCCCGAGACCGGCGCCGTCCAGTATCTCGGCGTGCCGGAGGCGGACTATCTCCGCTTCGAGAACGGGCTCGATCCCGGCCAGAGGATCACCACGGATTTCGATCCGATGCTGGCGAAGCTCGTCGTCCACGGTCCGGACCGCGATGTAGCGATCGCGCGGAGTATCGCCGCGCTGAAGGAACTGGCGCTGCTCGGCGTCACCATCAACATCGACTACCTCGCGCGCGTGCTGGCGCACCCGGCCTTCCGCGCCGGCGATCTCCATACCGGCTTCGTCGCCGAGCACCGCGAGGCGCTCGCCGTCGGCGAGCCCGCGCCGGAAGCGCTCCACCAGGCCCTGATCGCTGCGGCGCTCGGCTTCCGCGAATTCCACGACCTCGCCTTCGGCGTGCCGGAGCCGCACGCCACCATCGGCCGGTGGAGAAACTGACCATGGTGTTCAAGCTCGTTCTCGACGGCAATCTGCATGAGATCGACATCGTCCGGCGGCGACCGCATCTGGTGCTCCGGATCGACGGGCGCGAGCACGAGGTCTCGGGGATCGGATCCTACGGCGACGGCCGCCAAACGATCGAGATCGCGGGGACCGCTATTCACTTCGCGCGCGCCCATGCCGGCGACCGCCAGTTCCTCCGGCTCGACGGCCGCAGCTTCGAGGCGAAGCTGCTCGATCCACGATCGGTAGAAGCCGGCGGCAGCGGACAGGACAGCGTGAAAGCACCGATGCCGGGCGCGGTGATTTCCCTGCATAAGGCGGTCCGCGACCACGTCTTGCGGGGTGAGACGATCGTTACCATCGAAAGCATGAAGCTTCAGACCGCGCTGCTCGCGCCCCGCGACGGCGTGATCGCCGCGATCCTGCGCGTCGCAGGCGAGGTCTTCGACAAGGACGAGGTCATCGTGCGGCTTGAAGCGCCAGCGCAGGTGAACTGAATCGATGCGCCGGATCCAGTCCATGATCAACTCATCAGGCGCCGAGTTCCGGCGCAACGAGGCGCATAACCGCCTGCTTGTCGCGGCCTTCCGCGACAAGCAGCAGGCCGCACGCCATACCCGGCCGGCGCGCGACCTCGAACGACTAGCCAAGCAGAACAAGATGCGGCCTCGCGAACGGATCGAGAAGCTGCTCGACTCCGGCACGCCGTTCCTGGAATTGTCCTCGCTAGCGGCCAACATGGCTTACAACGGCGATTCTCCCTCCGCGAGTTCGATCGTGGGGATCGGTATCGTCTCCGGCCGCGAGGTCCTGGTTCGCGCCGACGACCCCACGGTGAAGGGGGGAGCCTGGTATCCTCTCACCGCGAAGAAGATCGTCCGCGCGCTTGATATCGCGATGGAGAATCGCCTGCCCGTCGTCCATCTCTGCGATTCCGCCGGCGGCTTTCTTCAACTCCAGTCGGAGGTCTTTCCCGACAAGTACATGGCGGGCCGCATCTTCCGGAACCAGTCGATCCTCTCGAAGATGGGCGTGAAGCAGCTCGCGCTGGTGTTCGGCCATTGCACGGCGGGCGGCGCTTATATCCCCGGCCTCTCGGACTACAGCGTGATCGTGCGCGGCACCGGGGCGGTGTTTCTCGGCGGGCCGCCGCTGGTGCGGGCGGCGACCGGCGAGGATGTGACGGTGGAGGAACTGGGCGGCGCCGACATGCACACGAGCGTGTCGGGCACCTGCGATTATCCCGCCGCGAACGAGGATGAGGCGATCCATATCGGCCGCGAGATCGTCTCGCAGTGGGACCGAGCGAAGAAATGGGACATCCAGCGCGACGCGCCGGAAGAGCCTGCCTACGATCCGCAGGACATCTACGGGATCCTGCCCGACGACATCAAGAAATCCTTCGACATGCGCGAAATCATCGCCCGCATCGTCGATGGCAGCCGCTTCCACGAGTACCAGCCGAACTACGGCACCACGCTGATCTGCGGATACGCCAATATCTGGGGCTTCAAGGTCGGAATCCTTGCCAACAACGGCGTGCTGTTCAACGATTCTTCGCTGAAGGGCGCCCATTTCATCGAGCTGTGCAATCAGAACAACACGCCGCTGGTGTTCCTGCAGAACATCACGGGCTACATGATTGGCCAGGAATATGAGCGTCGCGGCATCACCAAGGATGGCGCCAAGATGATCATGGCGCAGAGCTGTTCCCACGTGCCGAAGTTTTCGGTGATGTGCAACGGTTCCTTCGGTGCGGGCAATTACGGCATGTGCGGACGCGCGTTCGACGGGCGGATGCTCTTCACCTGGCCGAACCACCAGATCGGCGTGATGGGCGGCGAGCAGGCGGCGAATACGCTCGCCGAGGTCAAGCTGAACCAGATGAAGCGCAATGGCGGCGCCGTCGATCAGGCTGAAATCGACCGATTGTGGGAAGACACCCGCAAGGCCTATCAGGAGCAACTGTCGGCCTATTACTCGACCTCCGAGCTCTGGGATGACGGCATGATCGATCCGGTCGACACCCGCAACGCGCTCGGCATCGCGATCTCGGCCTCCTTGAACGCTCCACTCGGTGAGCCCGGCTATGGCGTGTTCAGGTTCTGAATCCGTGAAGCGGAGGAGACCATTCTGCAGGATTTTAGCGACACCTCTTATGCCGTTTCCGGCGCGGTGGCCCGTGTTACCGTCACGCGCCTGTCGGAATGAAACCGCCGATGAGCTACGCGTGGCGCTCGGCCAGGCCGATGCGGCGATCAAGGTCGTGATCTTGCCGAGGGAGATCGCAGCTTCTCTCGAAATATAGTATGGTTACTTTTTTAAATTAATTGTTCGCAGATTCGCCAGCACGATCGGTCTGATTGAGAGATTGGACTTTCGCTCGTATCCGTCTCATTCGACCAACAATTGCGCACTCTGAGTCCGCCGCTCTCGAATATGTGACCGATTGGACTGGACCGCGGGTTCTATTGCAGATCCCGTGCGAACCAAGCCGCGGCGCGATCGCGCACATACGCTGCCAGCCGTCGACCTTACCTTGTGACCGCCCCCTCCGTCGACCTGGGCTTGTCAGGCCTCGGCGTATCGCGCATTCTAAGCGCTATTTTCGGCATCGGGGAACGGACCCGCACTCCAATGACGGAAACTGCCGGCGATAGTTCGATGCAGGAGGCCCGTCACGAACCACAGGTTCTGGCGAACATTCCCTCAACCATCGCTCAGCGCCGCACCGCTCTCATCTTCGTACTTTCCCTCATCGCCATCTTTGCCGGCACTTGGCCCTTCAAGGACGTGAAACTGTGGGAGATCGAGGCATTCCTGCCTTCGGTCGCAGCCGCCTTGTCAGTCGCCGACGGCGTTGCTGCAGCTCTGTTGTTCGCCCAGTTCTCGATCCTGCGTCAGTGGGCGCTCCTGATCATTGCAAGCGGCTACTCATTTTCAGCGCTGATGGTTTTTGCGCATGCCCTGTCATTTCCGGGAGTGTTCGCGCCGCATGGCTTCCTGGTCGTGGGCGCGGGTTTGCAATCTGCGATATGGATCTACTGGATTTGGCATGGCGCATTGATCCTTAGCGTCATTGGCTATGCGCTGCTAAAAGACAGCGATCACGAGATGGGCGTCCGTTCCGCGCGACTTGCGATAAGTCTGAGCATCGTGGCCGTCGTTGCCGTTGCGGTTGGCTTTTACTGGTTCGCCACAGTGCATGAAGACCTGCTGCCAATAACCTTTGCGGACGTTCGGCCGCTCAGTCTGTTCCGCCATCTGGTTGGCGGGATCACACTTCTGGTGATGGGTGGGATTGGTCTGTGTCTACTATGGGTGCGGCGACGCTCCCTGCTCGATCAATGGCTCATGGTGGCTCTCTGCGCTTTTCTGCTTGAAGTTGCCATCGTGTCCACCTTTGCCGCCCGCTACACCGTTGGATGGTACGCCGGCCGCTTCTATCAGGTCATCACGGCTACAGTCGTGATGGTGGTGTTGCTCGCAGAGATGACAAAGCTGTATGTACTGCTCGCTCGTACAAATATGGTACTGCAATACGAACGCGATAATAAGCTGAAGACGCTGGAAGCGATGGCCGCTTCGATTTCACATGAAGTAAGGCAACCTCTCGCAGCCATCGCGACGCGAGGCGGCACCTCGCTGCGGATTCTTGAGCATGCGCCGCTTGATCTTGGCAAGGTGCGCTCGAATCTCTCAACCATCGTCAGCGAGAGCCATCGCGCAAGCCAGATATTCGACAACATCCGCGCCCTGTTCAACAATGCCGATTCGGCACAGCATGCGATCGATATAAATGAAATTGCCCTCGGAGCACTACGCGTTCTGCGAGACGATTTGGAAGAACACGGCATCGCTACACGCATCGAGCTGGCGTCCGAGTTGCCGCCCATTATGGGCCATGGTGGTCAGATGCAGGAAGTCGTTCTTAACCTGATCCACAACGCGATCGAGGCAATGGACACCGTTAAGGACGGATACCGGATCTTGCTGGTGAGAACTGAACATCACGGTCGTGACGCAATCGCCTTGGCAATAAAAGACTCTGGTCCGGGAATTGATCCGGAGAGATTAGGTAGCATCTTTGATCCGTTTGTGACAACGAAGCCGCGCGGAATGGGATTGGGACTGGCCATTTGCCGAATGACGATCGAGCGTCATGGCGGTCAGCTTTTGGCTTCTTCCGACAAGGATAAAGGCGCACAGTTTCAATTCATTCTGCCGATCAACTCGGCGCTGGGCGCTACCGGTGCTCCGCTATCAAACTGAGCATCGTTGCCATCATTGCCGCCGCCGTTGGATTTTACTGGTTTGCCACCGTGCACCGAAGTCTCCCGCTGGGTGGGCCCCCGAACAGCGCATCGCTTCACTCGGACGTCTGCGTTCGCAGCTCTGCCACATCCTTCGCAGTGAGCTGCGATCCCTTGCTGCCGAAGCGTGCGGTGATGTAGTTGGCCACATCCGCGATCTCCTCGTCGGAATAAGCATTGCCGAACGCGGGCATCGCGACAGCACCCTCCGGCGTAAGCCGTCTGGTCCCGGAGATCACGATCTGGGCGACGTTGGTCGCGCTGGGGTCGTTGACCGCCCACGCACCGGTAAGCGTGGCAAACGGCGAGATCGAACTTTCGCCGGTCCAACCATGGCAACTGACGCAGGCGCCTTCGAACACCATCTTGCCGCGCGGATCGGCCGTGCCACCGCCCTGCTTGTGCGACGCGGGTGCCGGCGGCGCCAGCGGCGCCGGCAGATCGGGCGAAGCGATTGCGGGCACACTGCGCAGATAAGTCACAACGGCGCGAATGTCTTCTGGTGCCAGCTGGCTGAAGCTGTGGTCGACGGCTTCGCCCATCGGGCCCGAGGCGGTGCCGTGACCATCAGCATGTCCGATCGACAAATAGGAGGCGACGTCGTCGTCGCGCCAAGCGCCGATGCCGGTGGTCTTGTCCGAGGAGATGTTGAATGCGCGCCAGCCCGCGGTCACCGCGCCCGCGAATTTCCTGCGGTTGTTCAGCGCGAATGCCAGGTTTCGCGGCGTATGGCATTCGCCGCAATGCGCCAGTGCTTCCGCGAGATAGGCGCCCCTATTCCACTCCGGACTTTGCGATGTATCGGGCTCGAAGCGAGTATTCGCATTGAAGAGGGCAGACCAGACGCTGGTCGCCCAGCGCTGATTGAACGGAAACATCAGCGTATCGGCTGAAGCCGCCGCGCGCACCGCGGGCAGGCTGAACAGATAGGCCTTGATCGCCAGCGCGTCCGCGTCGGTCATGTAGGTATAGGAGGTGAACGGCATCGCCGGATAAAGTCGCGCTCCATCGCGGCGGATCCCGCGATGAACGGCATTGAGGAAATCCTGGTCGCTGTAGTTACCGATGCCGGTCTCTTTGTCAGGCGTGATGTTGGTCGAATACAGCGCGCCGAACGGCAGCCTGATCGCGAGACCTCCGGCGAAATCCTTCCCGCCTTGCGAGGTGTGACAGGCCATGCAATCCGCCGCCTGCGCAAGATATCGACCTCGTTCTATGAGGCTGGCCTTGGCGAGCGAAGCCGGGACGCCAGTGGGATCGCCAGCCTGATAGTCCGCCAGCGCTACCTTCCGGCCATCTACGAATGCCATCGGCCCCGGACCGCGGATGATCCAAATGCTCGCCGCAACCACAACCACCGCGATCGCGACAACGACGAAAATTCGACGCGCGGCGGGGCTCATGATTTCTTCCCCGCGATCAAGGAGCGATCGATCGGCAACCGCCGCAAGGCGACGCCGGTCGCGGCATAGATCGCGTTGCGCAGCGCCGGCGGCCCCGCGGTCACGCCGGTCTCGCCGATGCCGCCGGGCGCCTCGCCGCTCTTGACGACATGGATCTCGATCTTCGGCGCCTGATCGATGCGAAGCATGCGATAGTCGTTGAAGTTCGATTGCTGGACACGTCCCTTGTCGATGGTGATCTCGCCGTAAAGTGCTGCGGTGAGGCCGAAAATCAGCCCGCCCTCGAGCTGGGCGCTGACGGTATCGGGATTGACGGCGATGCCGGTGTCGACCGCGCAGGTGACGCGACGCAGATGCACCTCTCCCTGTTCGTCGACTTCCGCCTCCACCACGGTCGCGATGAAGCTGGCGAACGACGGCTGCACGCAAACTCCGCGACCGACGCGCGCCGGCAGCGGTTGGCCCCAGTCGGATTTTTCCGCCGCGAGATTGAGCGCGGCGACAAAGCGCGGCTGGTTTCCAAGCATCGACCGGCGGAAGTCGACCGGATCCTTGCCGGCTTTCCGCGCCAGTTCGTCCATGAAACATTCGATCGCAAAAACGTTATTGTTGGGACCGACGCCGCGCCAGAACCCGGTCGGCACCGCCGGCGGTTCGGCCCGGACAAATTCGACATGCAAGTTGGGTATGTCGTAGGGGATGTCGATCGCGCTATCGACGCCATCGATGTCGACGCCCTTCTGGAACCCCGCCGGAAACCAGCGCGCCATGATCGACGAGCCGCTGACCTTGTACTTCCAGCCGACGATCTTGCCGTCGGACAGGGTCGCGGCAATGGTGTCGCGATAAACCGGGCGAAAAATATCGTGCTGGATGTCCTCTTCGCGGGTCCATACCATTTTGACGGGACCATCGACCTCTTTGGCCACACGCACCGCCGCGACCACCATGTCGGCCTCGAGCTTGCGCCCAAAACCGCCGCCGAGCAGGTGGTTGTTGACGATCACCTTCTCGACCGGCAGCCCCGCCGCCTTCGCCGCCTCCGACTGCACCCGGGTCATGACCTGGGTGCCGGTCCAGATCTCGCAACTATCTGATGTGACATGGACCGTAGCGTTGATCGGCTCCATGGTCGCGTGCGCGAGAAACGGCAGTTCGTAAGCCGCCTCCAGCCGGTCGCCGGTGGCGAGGCCCTTGTTGATATCGCCTACGGACTTGGCGACCGCGCCGTCCTTTTCGCTGGCGGCGCGCAGATCCCGCCAGATCTCGTTCGAACTGACGCCGGCATTCGCCCCTTCGTCCCAGTCGATCACCAGCGCATCGAGGCCCTTCTTGGCCGCCCACATGTGATCGCCGACCACTGCGACCAGGTCGTCGAGCACCACGATCTTGCGCACGCCCGGGATTTTTCTGGCGGCGCTGTCGTCGACCCTGGCGACCTTGCCGCCGAACACCGGACAGGTCTTCAGGGTTGCGAACTTCATGTCGGGCAGCATCGCGTCAATGCCATAGACGGCCTTGCCGTTGACCTTGTCGGGGGTGTCGAGCCGCTTCAGCGGCTTGCCAATCAGCACGAAATCCTTGGGGTCCTTCAGCGCGACATCGTTTGGCGGCACTTCGCTGCCCGCCGCAAGCGCCAATGCGCCATAGGAAAGCTTGCGTCCGCTCGCGCTGTGGATGACCTCGCCATTGGCCGTGGTGCAGCTTGCCGGATCGACCTGCCATTGCTGCGCGGCGGCCTGAACCAGCATGGCGCGCGCGCTGGCGCCGGCCGTGCGCAACGGCTTCCACCACGCCCGAACCGAATTGGAATTGCCGGTAGCCTGGATGCCGAACATCGGATTGCCGTAGAGCTTGTCGCTCGGCGGCGCATGCTCGAGCGTCACCTGCGAGAAGTCGGCGTCGAGTTCTTCGGCCAGGATCATTGGTATCGACGTGTAGACCCCCTGCCCCATCTCCACTTGAGGCATGACCAGCGTTGTCTTGCCCGAATCATCGATGCGGATGAAGGCATTGGGAGCAAACTTGCCAGCAGTCTCGTCCGGCGGCTGCACCGGCTCGTTGAATGCGCGCACGGGAAGATGGAACGCAAGTACAAATCCGCCCGCCAGGCCGGCGGTGAGCAAAGAGCGGCGCGAAACTCCCTCGGAACTCTTCATGTCAACTGCCATGACGGACTCCTATGACTGACGTCCGGAAGCAGCTTGCTTGATCGCCGCGCGAATGCGCACGTAAGTCCCGCAGCGGCAGATATTGCCTGCCATCGCGGCATCGATGTCTGCGTCATCGGGATTGGGTGTGGCGGCAAGCAACGCCGCGGCGGACATGATCTGCCCCGATTGGCAATAGCCGCACTGGATTACCTCTACATCGAGCCAGGCTTTCTGCACCTTTGCGCCGACCGGCGTGGCTCCGATACCTTCGATCGTCGTGACGGCGCGGTCGCGCACTGCTCCCACCGGCAGCATACAGGAACGTACCGGCTTGCCATCGATGTGAACCGTACAGGCGCCACACTGCGCGATGCCGCAGCCAAATTTTGTCCCGGTCATGCCCAGAATGTCACGGAGCACCCAGAGCAGCGGCATATCGGCGGGAGCATCGAACGATTTCTGTTCGCCATTGATTGTCAGCTTAGCCATGGGAAACCCCATATGAGGAGATGCGACTTACACATCCTGTGCCTGGCTCGATGCTTATTCTGTTGCGTTCTTGCTATGCCTGATATGCGGAAAACGCAAGAGCGGCGGCCTCAGGCGGCGGCGAGCGCCGCTGCTTAGTGCCAGAGCGTTTGGTCAATCTGGTGGTTATGATCGCGATCGTCTTCATGTCGTTTGTGCAGGTGCGTGGCGTAGCAGCGCGTTCCGTCGATTTTGTGACGGCTAGTGATTTCCGAGCTGGCCGACGTAATGGCCGAGACGATTTTCCACATCACCTGGCTTGTGGAAGCTGAGCTCCATCAACTTTCTGATTCTTGCTTGAGTGGCGGGAGGCTGCAAGGACGAAACGAATGCCCCCCACTCTGGCGCGATTTCCGCGTCGGAAGGCAGACTGGCAACGTTGACGAGTTGTTTCGTATCGGCGATTGCCTGTTTGTCGAACGACGCGATCCTCATCGCAAGTTTCATCGACGAATCCGTCAAGCTCGGAATCGGGCAGCGAACGGTTCACGTAGCCGTAGATCTGCGCAAGATCGCCGTCGATATCGTCGGCGCCCAACAAAACTTCCAGAGCACGGCCGCGGCCCATCAAGCGTGGAAGTCTCGCCATCAGACCGTCACCCGGCACCAATCCAGCGCCCACTTCCCATTGCGACAGAATCGTATTTTCGCGGCTCGCAAACCGCATTCATGAGATCAGCGCCTAGTACACTCGTTCCTTTGGCGGGATGGTCGATACTTCGTTCGACAGCGGCTGTAGGTGAACCGGCCGGTAGCGGAGCCGCATTTGTCCGTCATCGTTGAACCAGCAGAAAGTGTGCTTGAGCCAGTTCTCGTCATCGCGTTTCGGAAAATCTTCCCGCGCGTGTGCGCCACGGCTTTCCTTCCGTCCGATTGCGGAATGAAGGCTCACGCTCGCCTGCGCCAGCATGTTGTCGAGTTCGAGCGCCTCCACGAGATCGGTGTTGAAGATCATCGAACGGTCGCTGACGCCAAGATCGGCGCGCATCATTTGGACGACGTCGTCGAGCTTGCGCGCCCCCTCCTCCAGCAAGGGACCGTCTCGGAAGACAGCACAGTGCCGCTGCATGGTCCGCTGCATGGCAAGCCTTATTGCAGCGGCTCCGATACCACCTTTGGACCACCTGATACGATCGAGCCGAGAGATGGCGAGGTCGGTCGCCTCCTTGGAGGCAGGCGCATGGCTCTCGCCCGGTCGCAGGCTCTCCATCACCCGATGCGCGGCTGCCCGTCCAAACACGACGATATCCAGAAGCGAGTTGGAGCCGAGCCGGTTCGCCCCGTGAACGGAGACGCAAGCCGCCTCGCCGATCGCCATCAGTCCGGGAACGACCGCTTCCGCGTCGCCGTCGCGCAAGGTCACGATCTCGCTATGCAGATTGGTCGGCACTCCGCCCATGTTGTAGTGCACGGTCGGTAACACCGGGATCGGCTGGCGCGTGACGTCGACGCCGGCGAAGATTCGTGCGGTCTCGCTGATGCCCGGCAGACGCTCATGCAGCAGCTCCGCACCAAGGTGCTCCAGATGGAGCTCGATGTAATCCTTCAGCGGGCCGCAGCCGCGACCCTCGTTGATCTCGATCGTCATCGCGCGGCAGACGACGTCGCGCCCCGCCAGATCCTTGGCGCTCGGAGCATAGCGTTCCATGAACCGCTCGCCTTGCGAATTGGTGAAATAGCCGCCCTCGCCACGTGCACCTTCGGTGATCAGGCAGCCCGAACCGTAGATGCCGCTCGGATGAAACTGGGTGAACTCCATGTCTTCCAGCGGCAGTCCGGCGCGCAGCACCATGGCGTTGCCGTCACCGGTGCAGGTGTGGGCGGCCGTGCAGGAGAAATAGACGCGGCCATAGCCGCCGGTTGCCAAGACCGTGCGATGGGCACGGAAGAGGTGCAGTGTCCCCTCCTCCATGTTCCAGGCCAGCATGCCGCGGCAAGCGCCGTCCTCGTCCATCAACAGGTCGAGCGCGACATATTCGACGAAGAATTCAGTGTTGTGCTTCAGGCACTGCTGGTAGAGCGTATGCAGAATGGCATGGCCGGTCCGGTCGGCCGCCGCACAGGTGCGCTGTGCCATCTCCTTGCCGTAGCCGATGGTCTGGCCGCCAAAGGGTCGCTGATAGATCCGACCTTCTTGGGTGCGCGAGAAAGGAACGCCGTAATGCTCCAGCTCCAGCACCGCGGGCACTGCCTCCCGGCACATATATTCGATGGCGTCCTGGTCGCCGAGCCAGTCGGAGCCCTTCACGGTGTCGTACATGTGGAAACGCCAATTGTCGCCGTCGCCCATATTGCCGAGCGAGGCCGCCATGCCGCCTTGCGCCGCCACGGTATGACTGCGCGTCGGGAACACCTTGGTGACGCAGGCCGTCTTCAGGCCCGACGCCGCCATTCCGAGCGCAGCCCGTAGTCCGGCGCCGCCGGCGCCGACGATCACCACGTCATAGCTATGCTCGATGATTTCGTAAGCCGCTCGCATCGCCCTATTTCCGCGTGTAGGTGCGGACCACGTCGGGATCAGGGTCGATTCCAAGGCCCGGTCCCCGCGGTACCGAAATCCGGCCCCGTTCCGGCTTCAGCGCTCCGCCATCAACTCGCAACAGGACGGTCACTATCCGATGCTTACTGAAGCGATTGCGGCTCGATCTTGAGGCCCTTTTGCGCACCCGGCTATCCAAACCTTTGGAAAACGCCACTCATATCAATGTATGAGTGGCTAGGGCTTCGCAGCTTTTTCGAGACAGTCGATCAGGGCATCGGTCTCAAACGGCTTTCTGAGCAGGCAGACCGCACCACTCGCTGCCGCCTTGGCTTCCAGGTCTACCCCCGCGCGCGCTGTAATCATGATCACCGGTATCGCGGAGCCACGGGCCACCAGCAGCTTTTTGAGATCAAACCCGCTCATTCCCGGCATCTGAATGTCGGTAATGACGCAGTCGCATGATCCCTCACCGCCCCCGGCGACAAATTGCTCCGCGGAAACAAACCCGCTGGCGTCGTAACCTAGCGATTGGAGCGATTCAACGAGCGCCACGCGGAAGGAGTCGTCATCATCGATGACCGCGATTGAGAGCTCTCTTGACACACATCATCCCCTGCCCCGGCCAAGGCCGCCAATCCTGAATTCACAACCATCACACGAGACAGCGGCGCCAAGAAACTATACACGGGTGTTATGCGACTTTTTATCACCCCTTATCACCCCTTGGGTTTGAGCATTTCGGCCATCCGGACGAGGTCCGCCAAGGTTCGCGCGCCCATCTTGCGCATCGCCGCACCCCGATGAATTTTTACCGTGATCTCGCTTATTCCTAGATCGCCGGCCACCTGCTTGTTCATCTTGCCGGCCGTCACCAGCTGCATCACCTGCAGTTCACGGGGAGAGAGCATTGCAAATCGCTGCTGTACCCGCGAAATGTCGTCCTCCGCCATTCGCCGCGCTCGATCGCGCTGGATAGCGGCCATCACCGCGTCCAGCATATCCTGGTCGTGGAACGGCTTGGAAAGAAAGTCCACCGCACCGCGTTTCATGGCGCGAACCGACATCGGAATATCACCGTAACCGGTCATCATCACGACCGGCAGCCGAACCCCGATATCGGTTAGCTGGGCCTGAAAATCCAACCCATTCATATCGGGCAGGCGAATATCAATGACGATGCATCCGGGCCTGTCCGCAAGCTCGATGGACAGAAAGTCCCGCGCGGCTGCATAGCCTTGGGTGTCCAATCCCACCGATTCGAACAGACCTTCCAATGCGCCGCGCATCGATTCGTCATCATCGACCACATGCACAATTGCCCTGTCGCTCGCCGGGGACGGCATTACACAAGCACCTGTTCGGCAGCCGCAACTATCCCTAGCATGGCAGAAAGCTCGACGGGGATCAAACCAACGTATAGGTCGGCCCACCGGACGCGCCCTGCCCACCAATACGAGCCCCGTTGTTTCCTCGGCGGGAAAAAGAGAACCGGTCTTGTTCGATGCCTGGTCACTTGTAAGTCATTGTTGACCCTCTATTCGCTTACATGACTTCAAGGGGACATCTGCGGTGACCGAAGTTGCTCGGCCAGGTGAGGCGATCGTGGCAACACTTCCTTTGCCTCGGGGTTTGACAAAGGGTTGCCCCTATCCAGCAAGAGCGCGCAATTTTGCGCAGCGGCGAAAATCCCCACGAACTGGGAAAACGCATAGAAGATAGGACGGGCGCCTTGTCATGTCGGGCTTGGAGTGCCTCAGACTAGCCGAAGCAAGCGAATCAAAATGAAGATGGACAGGGCGCAGCGGATGAGTGCCCGAAGTCCGGAACACAGGGGTTTACTGCTATGCTTGGCATCAAGCTCGTGGCGCCGCCTGGGCCACTTATGGGCGAGACGCAGCCACCACGATCAATTCTAGTCCCACGGCCGATCCCTGTCATGCTGAGCGTCGTCGCCGGTTACGTCGATAGCTGCACGTACCTCGGCCTGTTCGGCGTTTTCGTTGCGCAGTTGACGGGAAGCCTCGTGCTTGCGGGAACCGCACTTGTCAAGAGCGAGCCGGGCACGCCTGCAAAACTTCTCGCGATTCCTTCGTTCTTTTTCGCTGGCATGGCCGTAACGATGCTCGTCCATTCAATGAGAAAGCGGCCGCGCTCCGCTTTGGCTTGGAGCTTGGTGCTCGAATGCATCTTGCTGATCGGATTGTTAGCGTCGTGCCTGACCGGCATGCCCTTCCGCGGTTTGGACGCACCGGGCGCGGTCGTTGCGCTGCTGTTCGGAATGGCGGCGATGGGCGCACAAAGCGCGCTGGTGCGCCTGCTGATGCGGGGCGTGGCTTCGACCAACGTGATGACCACGAATACGACACTGCTGGCAATCAACGCCGCCGAAATACTGCTCGGTTGGATCGAGCGCATCAAGAGCGGTCCGTCCGGGACTTCGAACGCGGACTACGTCCAAGCGCGCTGCGACGTCGCAGCGCTGCTCCCGCTCTGGCTCGGCTTCCTCGCCGGAACCGCGCTCGGCGCTGTCGCCTACGTCATCGTGGGGCTGCCCTGTATATCGTTGGCCATTCTACCTGTCGGAAGTTTGGCGCTGTGGTATGCCCGCCCCTCGTAGGTCGGGGCCAAACAAGCCTTTGCCTTTGCCGCTGCGCCGCGCAAGTTGAATCTGTTCGCGCTGGCCTGAACAATCCTCCTTTCGATGAAGGCGCTCTGATCGAATGCCGGAGATTTTTGCGTCAGTCGTTCGACCTCTTGGCGGCGGCGCAGTTCTAAACCTAAGTATAGGTTTGCCGCCCAATCATAAACACCTAAGTGCGATGGAAGAAGTCACCAGCCCGTCGGTATTTCATCTCCAACGGTGCTGAGATTTGGCTGAATTTTCCGGGATTTTGCTGGCGCCTGGCGCGAATGGTGCAACAATCTAAAACCTGATCGATGACAAATGCACGTCAACTCAAGTAACATCCGTCAATGAGCCGGCTAGAGCTCTGAGTAACGAGGTGTACGCATATGCCTGACCAGGACCGCGACGACTCTCCTACGGCATTCAAACTCGCTCGCCGCAAGGTTTTGGTAGGTGGGCTCGTAGTTGGCGGGGTTGCCGCACTGCCGACGCTGCCGCTCATTGCGGCGCCGGCCTCGTGGTCGGATCAATCCGCGGCGCGGTTTATGGAAATCTCATTGCTACTGATTCCCCATCGCCTGAACGAGGAGGTCGGGAAGCGCATGGGCGCGGCAATGGCCGCGTTGAATCCGTCGCTGTCGCAACACATTGACGGACTCCTTTCCATCGCACGGGAAAAGAACGCACGCATCGTCGAGGACTTCTTCGCCGACATTCCGGATGGTCCGCTCAAAGAGACCGCGCTCTCGATCATTTCCGCTTGGTATCTGGGCGTCGTAACCGACGCTGCCGATGCCGAGGTGTTCGCCTACGAGTATGCGCTGATGTACCAGCCGACGAGGGACGTCATGACCATTCCCTCCTACGCGATCTCCGGGCCGAACGGATGGACGGCCGAGGCTCCCCCACTGAGCAATATGCCTGAATTTTGAACGCGGTGCTCTCGAAAGAACAGGAATTGTCCAGATGGCGAGCGATACCAGTGCAGACGTCGTCGTTGTGGGAACGGGCGTGGTCGGTTGCCTGATCGCCGAACAGGCCCTGGAAGCTGGCTTGTCCGTGCTGATGCTTGAGGCCGGTCCTCGCGTCGATCGCTGGCGGATCGTCGAGAATTTCCGGAACCTGCCGCCAAGCCTGCGGCTGTTTCATTGGGATGCGCCCTACCCGCCGAAGCCGTGGGCGCCGCACCTCGAAACCCGCATGGACAAAGAGCAGGAGCAATACCTTCAACTGGAGGGGCCGAATGCCCGCGCTTATCTCCAGGGCTACGTCCGCTATGCGGGAGGCGCGACCTGGCACTGGGCCGGAATCTGCTGGCGCTTGACGCCTGAGGACATGCGCTTGAAAAGCCTTTATGGGGTCGGCCGGGACTGGCCGTTCAGCCACGACGTCATCGAACCCTACTACACGCGCGCCGAATATGCGATCGGCGTGTGCGGTCCATCCGACCCCACGCTGCAATGGCCGCCGAATGCAAAACGCTCAAAACCCTACCCCATGGGACCAATTCCCTTCGGTCCCGGTGAGCACCGTTTCACCGAGGCGGCCGCGAGAATCGGGATGATCAACTTGCCGGCGCCTCAGGCACGCAACAGCGGCGTCTCCTATGATGGCCGGCCGCCGTGTTGCGGCAACAACAACTGTTTTCCAGTCTGCCCGATCGCTGCCAAGTACGATGCCGCAACGGCTTTGCCGAAGATCGAGGCCAAGGGCGGCAAGATCCTGGCCAACGCTGTCGTCTATCGAATCGAGACCGGCGAGAAGAACGCGATCGAGGCGGTTCACTTTTTCGATCCGGACAAACGCTCGCACCGGGTCACGGCCAAGATCTTCGTGATCGCCTGCAACGGCATCGAGACGCCAAAGCTGTTGTTGCTGTCAAAGGACGAACGCAATCCCAACGGCGTGGCGAACAGCTCCGATCAGGTTGGGCGCAACATGATGGATCAGCCGAAGCTCATAGCGGACCTGGAGCTTCAAGAACCACTATGGACAGGCGTCGGACCGGTTCAGAGCAGCAGTATTCTCAATACCACGCAAGGTGAATTCCGCAGCCGCTATGCCGGCGCGATGTTCCGCATGGAGAACTTCGCCCGCAGCCCGCTCGGCGCAGCCGCCGCGCTGAAGAAAGGGCTGGTCGGCAAGGCT
>Ga0210393_10001758_pt1 | contig 18013 bp, 18 predicted proteins | sample IncBWC27OmetaG_FD_160068 | JGI IMG/M metagenome (GOLD analysis project Ga0210393, IMG submission 160068) | Forest soil microbial communities from Barre Woods Harvard Forest LTER site, Petersham, Massachusetts, United States - Inc-BW-C-27-O ... | reverse complement strand
CCCGGAGAGCGCTGACGCCCGCAATGCGAACGGTTCCGTCGATTTCCGGCGCATCGCTCGAGGAGCGTGCGATGGCAACGTCTTCGTCGGGATCGATGCGATCGATCAGCACCGGCATCTTTCGACCGATCTTTTGCGCAAGCCGTTGGGCGCTGATCTCGGCGGCGAGTTCCATAAAGCGGGCGCGGCGCTCGGCCTTCAATTCGGGCGGCACGGCGATTTCTTTGAGCGCGTTGGCTGCCGCGCCCTCGACCGGCGAATACTCGAAGCAACCGACGCGATCGAGCTGCGCCACGCGCAGCCAGGCGAGCAACTCTTCGAAGTCCGCGGCGGTTTCCCCGGGAAATCCCACGATAAAAGTGCTGCGAATGGTGATATCGGGGACCACGCCGCGCCAAGCGGCGATACGCGCCAGGGTGTTCTCCGCCGCGGCCGGACGCTTCATCAATTTCAGGATGCGAGCGCTGGCGTGTTGGAAAGGGATATCCAGATAGGGCAGCACCTTGCCGTCAGCCATCAGCTCGATCACCTTATCGACATGAGGGTAGGGGTAGACGTAATGCAGGCGAATCCACACACCCAATTCACCTAGCGCTTCGGCCAGGTCGTAGAAACGGGCGCGGCGTTCCAGGTTACGCCACGGTTGCGCGGCGTATTTCAGATCGACGCCGTAGGCGCTCGTATCCTGGGAAATCACCAGGATTTCTTTAACGCCGGCGCGCGCCAGCTGTTCGGCTTCGCGCAGCACCTCGGCGATGGGCCTGCTCACCAGATCGCCGCGCATCGAAGGGATGATGCAGAAGCTGCAGCGGTGGTTGCAGCCCTCGGAGATCTTTAGATAGGCATAGTGGCGCGGAGTCAGCTTGATGCCCTGCTCCGGGACCAGATCGACGAAGGGCTCGTGCTTCGGCGGCAAATATTGGTGCACCGCCGCGACGACCTCTTCGTAGCGCTGCGGGCCGGTGATTTTGAGCACCTGCGGATGTCGATCGAGGATCTTCTGCGGCTGGGCGCCGAGGCATCCCGTGACGATCACCTTGCCGTTCTCGGCCAAGGCCTCGCCGATCGCCTCCAGCGACTCGTCCACCGCGGAATCGATAAAACCGCACGTGTTAACGACTACCAAATCCGCGGCAGCATAGCTCGGCGCCACCTCATACCCCTCGGCACGCAGGCGGGTCAGGATGCGCTCGGAATCGACCAGTGCTTTGGGGCAGCCAAGGCTGACAAAGCCCACCCTGGGGCTTTTGCGTTTGACGGATTTCACGCTAATTCGACGGTGGCGGGACGGGCCGGGATTGTACTCTAAAAACGGCCCTAAAAAGGCCGCCAAATCGGAGTGCCAAAAAGACCCTCCGATTTGGGGTTCCGCGGCCGATAAGAGGGGCGTCAGCGGCGCTCCCGCCATGTTTTCCGGCTTTCCACACTGTCAAATTCCAAGTGGCGAAATCTGCGACTTGGCTCAAGCAAAACCCTCTCCGGAAACCAAGCCGTCCCCTCAAGAACCCGACGGTCGGTCCGATAAACACTCCATGTGTCACCGGTCCGCCCAAGTGGGTGAAGTGAACACAAGTGGCCTAAGAGGGGCCGGTGGTTAAACTTTCAGGAGTCATCAATGTCACTAGTTCTAAATACCAATATCGCTTCGCTGAACGCGCAGAACAATCTGACGGGTTCGCAGGCGCAGTTGTCGCAGTCCTTGGAGCGCCTGTCATCGGGTCTGCGCATCAACAGCGCCGCCGACGACGCCGCGGGTCTTGCGATCAGTCAACAATTCACCACGCAGATCAACGGCACCAATCAGGCCGTGAACAATGCGAACGATGCCGTGTCGGAAACGCAGACCGCCGGCGGCGCGTTGAACACCATCGTGAACAACCTGCAGAGCATTCGTACCCTGGCGGTCGAGGCGGCCAACGGTTCGAACAGCGCTTCGGATCGTCAGGCGCTGGACGCCCAGGTGCAGCAGCAGATTTCCGAAATCTCGCAGATCGCGCAGCAGACATCGTTCAACGGTTTGAGCGTGTTGAACGGCAGCAGCGGCGTGACCACCTACCAGGTGGGCGCGAACGTGGGCAACACCATCTCGGTCAACCTGACGCAGGGCGTCGGCGCCAACCAGATCGGCGCAGTTGCTTCGAACACCACTGAGGTGAGCAATGCGGCGACCACGGGCGCGCTGCAACTGGCGGTTGGAATTGCTCCGGCCGTCACGGTCGCTGCCAGTTCGCAGTACGCCAGCACGGCGAAAACCTCGGGCGGCGTCGCGTATCAGGACGCGACCTCTGCGTATGCGAAGGCGGGAGCCATCAACGGCGCCGGCGCTTCGGGCTTGACGGCGACGGCCACCAACAATCAGTTGGTGACGGTCGGCGCGATCACGGTGGGTGCCGCGGGCACTGGCGTTGGCGCAGCAAGCGGTGCGTATCAGTTGTCGGTCAACGGCGTGAGTGTGTTGAACACCACGGTTTCTCCCAGTAACAGCGACGTCATCACTGCGATCAACAGCTTCTCCACTCAGGATGGCGGCGTCTCGGCCTCTGCAGGCCCCACGGCGGGCACCATTCTGTTGACGGCGGCTGACGGCAGCAACATTCAGCTTGCACAGACCTTCACGGCTGCGGCCGGCACTGGTGCCGGCGCCAATGCGGGTGGCATCACCAGCATTCAGGCCTACGATCCGGCGACGGCTGCTGTAGTCACGGGAACCACCGCGACGACTGAGACGGCGGCAACGACCTTTGCAGCAACCACGTTCCAAGGTCAGCTCACCCTGTCTGCCGGTCAGAACGTCCAGATCAGCGGCGCCGATCTTGCCACTGTTGGATACACCTCCGCTCAGACGATTACCGCCTCCGGTACCCTGGCCGGGAACAACGTGCTCACCGTGGCCGGTGCCAATGCGACCATCCAAGCGGTCGACTCGGCCCTGCAGACGGTCTCGGGTTTCCAGAGCCAGCTCGGCGCCATCCAGAATCGCTTCACGGCCGCGGTCGGTAACTTGCAGTCCACTGCACAGAACCTGACTCAGTCGCGCAGCACCATTCAGGATGCCGACTTTGCCGCGGAAACGGCGAATTTGACCCAGGCTCAGGTGTTGGAACAGGCCGGTATCTCTGTGTTGGCGCAAGCCAACCAGCAGCCCCAGCTGATCCTCAAGCTGTTGCAATAACAGCCGATAGTTGGTTAGTCGAAAAAATCCCACGGCTCGACCGATAGCGGTCGGGCCGTGGTCTTCGAACGGAGCTCGAAACGAACGATAGAGGAAGTGCGTTAAGTAATAGGTGTAACCATGGCTAGCGACGGACAGCCGGTAAAGATACCGGCAGTGAGCCTCGTGCACGGAAGTCAGGCGCCTACAACGGTTGTAGTTCAAAAGAGCGGCAATGTTTTGCCGCCCAGCGGCAGGCCCGCGGCGGCCCCGGCCGCCCCCGACCTGGAAGCGCAGGTTCAGTTGCTCAACAAGTATCTCAACAATTCCGGTAAACCCGACCAGTTTCGCGTCGCGCCGGATTCGGACGACAAGCTCATTCAGCAGGTCAATCCCGCCAACGGCGAAGTTCTAGCCGAATTTCCCGCCAGCGAGTTCGCGGCCTTGGCGCGCAGCGTCGGGATTTCAGGCGTTGTAGTCGATAAGCGCGCCTAAGCCTTCGGATCTTGACCGTTCTTGGTACGCCGCTTGCTTAAGTCTCAGCGGATGATGCCGATAAATTGGGCAACGTAACGCGCGGACGTAAATTCTATGAGTTCAGTCATTCCTCCCAGCTCCTCGAGCAGCACCCCGACCAGCGCCCCAACCAGCAGCAGCGCCTTGATTACCTCTACGGGCATCGGCTCCGGGCTGGATATCAGTGCCATCGTCTCTTCGTTGACCACGGCGTACGGCGCGGCACAGACCACTCAGCTGACGAATCAGCAAAACACGCTCGACGCTGAGGTCTCGGGGTACGGAACCTTTACCGCCGCGCTCGATACCTTGCAGGCGGCACTGCCCGCATTGCAGGACCCGAGCCAGCTGGCGGCATTTTCCGCGAGCGTCGCCGATAAGAATATTGCGACAGCCACCACGACTTCGGATGCTGTGGCCGGCACCTACACATTGCAGGTGAATAATCTGGCGACGGCTGCGACGGCTACTTCGGCCGCCCTGTCGAGCAGCGCCGCGGTGGGCACGGGCACGCTGACCATCTCGGTCGGCAGTTCTTCGACCCAGATTAATATCGATTCGACCAACAACACGCTGGCCGGCATCGCGGCGGCCATCAACTCGGCGCCAAATGCGGGCGTGAGCGCCAGCGTGATAGCGACCACCGGCGGCTCACGCCTGGTGCTGACCGGAACCAGCACCGGGGCGGCCAATCAGATCACGGTTACCCCGTCCGGCGGCGACGGCGGTCTGGCATCGCTGGCGCTGACAACGGTGCCCGCGCAAGACGCCAATTACACGATCAACGGCTTCGCGGCCACCAGCGGCAGCAATGTGGTCGCCAATGCCGTCAGCGGCGTGACGCTCGATTTGCAGCAGGCCTCGGCTCCGGGCGTGTCCACGACACTGACGATCAGCCCCGACACCTCCTCGGCGCAGAAGGCCATCGACAATTTTGTTACCGCATTGAACGGTGTTTTGAGCAGCATTCAAACTTTGACCAGCTACGACCCCTCCACGCAACAAGCGGGTCCGTTAAATGGCAACGCCACGCTCGAGGCGTTTCAAAATCAATTGCAGAACATTCTGGGCCAGTTTACCAACGCCGGCGGCGGCATCAAGTCGCTGACCGACATCGGCATTACCGCCGGCACGGACGGTACCTACTCGAGCAATGACACCACGCTCGGAAACGCTTTGAGCGCCAGCCTTACCTCGGTCGGCAATTTGCTCGGCGGCACGAACGGCATCGCCACGCAGATTAACAATCTCGTCAACAACTACACCCAGCCCGGCGGCCTGCTCGACACCATCAACCAAGGTTTGCAGACCAGCCTGACCAATGTCTCAACGCAGCAGACCGCGCTTGCGGCGCAAATGGCGGCTTACTCCGCGAGACTCACAACCGAGTACAACGCGATGGACACGGCGGTCGCGCTCTTGAAACAAACGCAGACCTATTTGAACGCCGAGTTCAATCCCACTGCCAACGCGGCATCCGGCACCTCGCAGACCAACACCAGCTTGGGCAGCGGCAACTTGGGCACTAGCGGCTAGCCATGTACTCGCAACGAGGGGCGGCCCAGTACCGCTCGGTCCGCAGCCACGGGTTGGTCGCCGAGGCCAGCCCCGCGAGGCTGGTGCAAATCATGTTTGAACAGATTCTGGCGCATCTTGCGACGGCGCAGGGCTGCATGGGCCGCATCCAGAACAATCTGCCGCTCAATGACGTGATCGCCAAGGGCAATGCGATGGGCAAGGCGATCCGGCTGATCGATCAGCTCAACAACACCCTCGATATGGAGCGCGGACAAAAGATCGCGGAGAATCTGCGTGCCCTGTACGTGTACATGCTGGCGCGGCTCACCCAGGCCAATGTCACCAATGATTTGCGCATTGTCGCGGAAGTCGCCGCCTTGATCCAGAAGGTGAAAACCGGCTGGGATCAGATCGTCGAGCCATGAGCAGCGGCAGAATCAACCCTGGCTTGGTGCGCGCCCTGGCGCTTTCGAACGACATGCTGGGCGCCGCCGAGAAAGGTGACCTGCAATCCTTGGCGTCTCTCGACCGTGAGCGAATGGAACTGCTAAAGTCGTTCCGCAACGGCACCAAGCAGATCTCTGCGGCGGACCAGGCGTTGCTTTCGCAAATTAACGCCATCAACGACCGTGCGATCGGACTGGTGGAGCATCAGCGGCGCAGCAAGGGCCGCGATCTCGACATCGCGGCCGTGGGCCGGCGGGCGGTTGCAGCCTATGCCGACAATCGGCCGCGGCGCTGAGGCTTCATTCAAAAGGCTAGGGGAGCCATGCCGGAATCATTTCTGGGCGATGGTTTGATCTTCGAAGAGTCACTGCCGGTCGTCTGGACGCCGGGGATTCTCGCCGAGGGTGTACAGCTCGCGCGGCTCAATGCGGATAACCACCAGTTGCTCGGCGCCGAATCGTCCCTGGACGAAGTACGAGTGCACGAGGCGCTCAAGGACGAATCACCCGCGCTGCTGCACGAACTGCAGCGCCTCGAGTACAAGGTCAATATTCTCTTGCGCCTGACCGCCGAACTTGCGCTGCGCAGCAGCGGATTGCCCGAGCCTACGCGAGTGCGCATGTCCTCGCTCGCGTTAGAATGGTTCGGCGAGCATAGCGCTCGAACCGAGGGCACCGGTTTGCTGTCGGTCTACATCAACTCGGCCTTGCCGCAGCCGCTCAAGATTCCGAGCATCGTTGCCGGCATGGGAAACATCGATGGTGCGTCCGCCACGCGGTTTCGCTTTGTAGGATTGAGCGACGCCGTCGTCGACATGCTGGAGAAGTTGATCTTCCGCCACCATCGACGCTTGGTGGCCGGCGCAAAACACGCCGGCGCGTAGAAGCCCCTACTACCTCGACGGTACAAACACTGCAGGGCATCTTGCGGGAAGTCCCTACTACCTTTGCGGGGGTTTGCCAACTGCTTTTCTCTCAAGTTCATCAGTTAGTATGTCCCCGTGCTCGAAATTGATTGAGCTATGTCAAAGGGTTAGACGAAAAGCTTAAGACGGAACCCGAGATTTGTGCGCTCCGTCACACTTTGATTAATGGGAAGGAGTCCCAGTCGTGGTTGAAGCAAAAGTTATTGTGATCGAGCCCTCAGATTTGGAGGCCAGCGCGCTCCAGGCTCTGTTGCATTTTTTGGACTTGGAACCGGTTCGAATCCGCGATCTGGCGGAGTTACGTTCGTCAGCGCACTGCAACACGTCGGACTGTATAGCCGTGATTGCGCGGCGCGAGACCGTCACCGCGCTGGGAGCAGAACTCGTCACGCAGCTTCGTGCGCTGCGTCAACCGCTTCCCATCATTTGCATCAGCGCCGATGGGCTCCCCAAAATTGCCGAAACCAGCACCGACGTGGCCTGGTTTCACCTAGAGACGCCCGTCAAGCAGCGGCGACTGTCTGCGGTGCTGAATCAGGCGCAGAACGTGCGCAGCGGGCACCCGACGCAACCGGGCACCCATCGATTCCGACCGAGCGGCGCATCGAAGGCGATGCGCGCCGTCCACCGCTTGATCGAACAGGTCGCGCCCTTCGATACCAACGTATTGATCCTGGGAGAATCCGGCACCGGTAAGGAAATGGTGGCGCGCCACATTCACGAGTTGTCCGGCCGCGCGGCCCATCCGTTCGTGCCGGTGAACTGCGGCGCCATCCCCGCCGACCTCTTGGAAAGCGAATTGTTCGGCCATGAAAAAGGCGCATTCACCGGCGCACTGTCGACGCGGCTCGGCCGCTTCGAGTTTGCCGAGGGTGGCACGCTGTTCCTGGACGAGATCGGCGACATGTCGCTGCAAATGCAAGTGAAATTGCTGCGGGTTCTGCAGGAGCGCAGCTTCGAACGAGTTGGCAGCAATAAGACCATCCGCTGCAATGTGCGCATCATCGCCGCGACCCATCGCGACCTGGATGCGGCCATCATTGCAGGCCGCTTCCGCGAGGATCTGTACTACCGGCTGAATGTGTTCCCGCTGCAGATGCCGCCGCTGCGCGAGCGGCTCGATGATTTGCCGGTGTTGATCGAGCACCTGGTGCAAAGGCAGAGTCACAGCGCCGGTCGAGCGATCCAGTTCGACCAGAGCGCCATGAATTGTCTGGCCCGCAATCGCTGGCCGGGCAATGTGCGCGAACTGGCCAACTTGCTGGAGCGGCTGGCGATCCTGTTTCCCGCCCAGACGATTACGGCCGCCGACTTACCGGACCGCTATCGGAACGTCGCCGGAGTGGGCTGGCTGGGCAGTGAGGTGCGCATCGACGCACGATCCGAGCCGACGGCGGCCGTAGCGCAGGCCCAGGAACCGGAAACGGACGTACAGGAACGAGAATCCGTTGAGGAGCGCGACGCCGTGCAGGAGCGCGAGTCCGACGCGGTGGTGTACGAAATGATGGATACCGAGCTGCCGCGCGGCGGCATCGATCTGAAAGACCATATGTCGGCGATTGAAATCGGTCTCATCCGCAAGGCGCTCGAGGAAGCCGACGGCACCGTTGCCGGCGCTGCGCGGCTGCTGCGCATCCGGCGCACCACCCTGGTCGAGAAGCTGCGCAAATACCGTCTCAGCGCCTGACAATTTATTGACGCCGCCTCCTGAAGCGGTGCCGATCACTTCGTAACTAGTTGATAGGCAGAGCAAATACTGCCGAGGCACAGAAGTTGCTTTCTCCTTCAGGCATGGCAGCCACAAAACTCGAGCTGATCGAAAACCGTCGCTCCGAACTTCAGGCGGCGTTCCTGGCCTTCGGGTCGGTTTCCGACCAATTGTCGGGCGCCTTCGAATCCCTGCGGGGCGAAGTAGCCCAGCTGCGTGCCGATCTGTCGGAGGCGCACGCCGGCAAGGAGCATCTTGCCGCGCGCTTGTCGGCCTTGGTCAAGGGACTGCCGGGCGGCGTGCTGGTGCTCGATGGCCGTGGCGAGATCCAGGAATTCAATCCGGCGGCCCTTGAACTGTTGGGCGAGCCGCTGCTCGGGCAGCTCTTTTCCGCGGTGCGCGCCCGCGCGACCGTCAATTCCGCGCGGGTCGGCGAGCACACCGAGCTGCGCAGCGGCCGATTCGTCAATGTGTCGCGCCGCGAGCTCGACAATGGCGGCGAAGTGGTGCTGCTCACCGATGTGACCGAGTCGCACCTCATGCAGGTGCTGCTGGCGCGTCAGCAACGCTTGCTCACCTTGGGCGAATTGGCGGCGGGACTGGCGCATCAGATCCGCACGCCGCTGGCCGCTGCATTGCTTTACGCCTCGCAAATGACGCTGTCGGACCGCAGTCCGGCGGATCTGACCCGCTGCGCGGAAAAAACCGTCGGCAGCCTCAAACAGCTCGACAAGCTCGTGAATGACATGCTCGCCTTCGCGCACGGCGGCGCCGCGCGCGAAGTGGTCAGCGTGAGTGCGCTGCTGGAACAGGTGGCGCAATGGCTGCGCCCGGCATTGCGCGACGGCATCCGTTTGACCATCCGCACTCAGGCGCCCGACCTGATGGTGCGCGCCAATGCGCCATCGCTGGTGTCGGCGCTGTTGAATCTCGCCACCAATGCGCTGCAAGCCGCGGCCGGGCCGCTGAATTTGGAACTCCTGGCGCGGCGCACGGCGGAGGGGCGCGCGCAGATCGCCGTGAGCGACAACGGTCCCGGTGTGCCGCCGCAGATCCGGGAACGCATTTTCGAACCTTTTTTCACTACGCGGGCGCGCGGCAACGGCATCGGGCTATCGATCGTCAAATCCGTGGTCGAGGCGCACGGCGGCAGCGTCCATCTCGCTGACTCGACCTGCGGCGCCACGTTCGTCATCGAACTTCCAGAGGACAATTCATGAGCAAACTAAGCGACGCGGTACTGGTGGTCGAGGACGATGCCGCGCTGCGCGAGGCATTGCTCGATACCCTGCGCGCGGCGGGTCTCGCTGCGCTCGAGGCTGCGGATGCGCAAGCGGCACTGCAGCTGCTGTCGAGCGAGGACATCGGCCTGGTCATTTCCGATGTGCACATGCCGGGTGCCAACGGCTACGAGCTGTTGTCGTCGATCAAGCGGATGCGGCCCTATCTCCCGGTCGTGTTGATGACCGCCTACGGCACCGTTAGCCAAGCGGTGGCCGCCATGCGCGACGGCGCGACCGACTACATCGTCAAGCCCTTCGACGCCCAGGCGCTGATCGCCATGGCGCGGCGCCAACTGGCGGCGCGCGTCACCCCCAACGAATTGATCGCGGTCGATCCCGAGTCCAAGCGGCTGGTCGGTCTTGCCCGCAAAATTGCCGAGAACGACGCCACCGTCCTCATCACCGGCGAGAGCGGCACCGGCAAGGAAGTGTATGCGCGCTTCATCCGCGACAATTCGCAGCGCGCCGATAAGCCGTTCGTGGCCATCAATTGCGCCGCGATCCCGGAGAACATGCTCGAGGCCAGCCTGTTCGGTCATGAGAAGGGGGCCTTCACCGGCGCGCTCGCCGCGCACGCCGGAAAATTCGAACAGGCGCAGGGCGGCACATTGCTGCTCGATGAAATCTCGGAAATGGACTTAGGGCTACAGGCGAAGATTTTGCGCGTGCTGCAGGAGCGTGAGGTGGAACGGCTCGGCAGCACCCGAACCATCGCACTCGATGTGCGCGTGATCGCGACCTCGAATCGCGACCTGCCCGAGGAGGTGCGCACTACGCGCTTCCGCGCCGATCTTTTCTATCGACTCAATGTGATGTCGCTGCGCCTGCCTGCCTTACGCGAGCGCCGCGGCGACATCCTGCCCCTGGCGCGCCGCGCAATGCAGGCGTGTGCGCGTCCCGGGCAAGCGGCTTTGAGCCTGTCCCCGGATGCGGAACGTAAATTGCTGAGTCACGACTGGCCCGGAAACGCGCGCGAATTGAACAACATCGTGCAGCGCGCGGCCTGGCTCGCGTCGGGCGGCAGCATCGATGCCGCCGACCTCGATACCGGCGCGGCCGCCGTGGGAAATGCGTCGATGGCCGGAAATCCATCCATGGCCGGCAATCCATTGATGCCCGGAAACGCATCGCCGGCCGGCAACCCGTCAACAGCGGGAAACGTGGCGGCACAAGATTCGGGCTTGGACCGTGACCTCAAGGACCGTGAGCGCGAGCTGATACTGGCGACGCTGCGCGTCACCGGCGGCAATCGCAAGCTCACCGCGGAACGCCTCGGGATCAGTCCTCGCACGCTGCGCCACAAGCTGCAGCAGTTCAAAGCCGCGGGCGTCAATGTGCCGCTCCATCAGCAATTTATGACGGTGTAACCATGAGCAGCATGCAAATCTCCCAGGTGTTGGCCGAAATGCGCGCGCTGCAGGCCCGCGCTTCGGGCATTTCCGAAGCCCCGGCGCCGGCCGCGCAGCCCTCAGATTTCGCGAACCTGATGAAAAACTCCGTGGACCACATTGCGAGCATGCAGAACCAGGCGACCGCACTGGCGGATGCGTACGAGAGCGGCGACAAGAGCGTCGATCTCACCAAGGTGATGTTGGAAGTTCAAAAGGCATCGCTTGCGTTTAAGGCCATGACTGAAGTGCGCAACAAGCTCGTCGATGCCTATACGCAAGTAATGAATATGTCGGTCTAAGGACCGCGAGGTTTAATCCATGGCTGACATCGTTCCCACTTCCGTTCCAGCTCCAGCACGCGGCCTGGCCGATATTCCCGGACTCAAGCAGGTCGGCTTGCTGGCCGGCGTGGCGGCGGCGATTGCCGCGGCAATTTGGCTGGTGCTGTGGTCGCAGGGGCAGAACTACACCGTGCTGTACGGTCAGCTGTCCGAGCGTGAAAGCGGCCAGGTGATGGACGCACTGACGGCCGCAGGCATCGAATTCAAGCTCAACCCCTCGGGTGCGGTATCGGTGCCGGAATCCAAGGTTCAGGAAGCGCGCATTCGCCTGGCGAGCCAGGGTCTGCCGCAGAGCGATTCGATGGGAATCGAGATGATTCAAAAGGATTCGGCGCTCGGCAACAGCACCTTGATGGAGAGTGCCCGCTATCAATCCGTGCTCGAAACCGAATTGGCGCGCACCATCATCAAGGTACAAGGCGTGCAGAGTGCGCGGGTTCATCTGGCACTGCCCAAACCTTCCGTCTTTTTGCGCGACGCCCACAAGGCCACGGCCTCGGTCATGCTGCAGCTGTATCCTGGCCGGCGCCTCGACCCCGGGCAGGTTGCAGCCATCGTGCACCTCGTGGCCTCGAGCGTCCCCGAATTGTCGGCGAACGATGTGACGGTGGTCGATCAAGCCGGGTCTTTGCTCAACTCGCCGGATGAGAACGCGGAAACGGCGGCCAATACGCGCCATTTCGAGCAAACCCGCAAGCTTGAGGAAAGCCTCCAACAACGCATCGTCGAGCTGCTCGAGCCCATGCTGGGGCCCGGCCGCGTGCGTGCCACGGTCACGGCGGACATGGACTACACCGTCACCGAGGAAACCCACGAGAACTACGATCCGCAGAAGACGGCGGTGCGCAGCGAGCAAACCAGCAATGAAATGCGCAAGAACGGCGACGGCGCCGAAGGCATCCCCGGTGCGTTGAGCAACCAGCCGCCCGGCACTTCCGGTGCGCCGGCGATTCCGGGCGCTGCGACGCCGGGAAATCCCGTGAGCCCGCCGACGGCGGCCGTTGCCAGCGCCGCGAACACCGGCCCGACCTCGAGCTCTCAGCGCAGCACGCGCAATTTCGAGGTCGATCGCACGCTCTCGTATGTGAAGCAGCCGGTGGGCACCTTGAAGCGTCTCAATGTCGGCGTGGTGCTCGACGATTGGCAGAAGGTTGATGCCGACGGCAAGGTCACGACCGCGCCGATGAGCGACACCGACATCAAGCGCTTCACGCAGCTGATCAAGGAGTCGATTGGGCTCAAGGACGATCGCGGCGACCAGATCAACGTGTTGAATCAGGCCTTCAAGAACAACGTCGCGCTTCCGCCGGTCGAGGGACTGCCGTTCTGGCAGCAACCCTGGCTGATTTCGCTCGCCAAACAAATCGTCGGCGCGGCGCTCGTGCTGGTGGTGGCCTTCCTGGTATTGCGGCCGCTGATGAAATCACTCACCAAGTCCCCGCGAGGATCATCCGCAGCCGCGGGCGAAGACCTCGACGGCGATCGGCTCAGCCTGTCGGGACAGGGCAAGCCCATCAAGCTCGCACCCAGTTTTGAGCAGCAGATCGCGGCGGCGCGAACCTTGGTGGGGCAGGATCCCAGGCGTGCAGCACAAGTCGTGAAGGACTGGGTCTCAGCGGATGGCTAACGACGAACTCGCCGGAACGCAGCGCGCCGCAATTTTGCTGATGAGCCTGGGCGAGCAAGATGCCGCCAATGTGCTCAAGCAGCTGAGCGCGCGCGAGGTGCAGAAACTCGGCATCGCGATGGCGGAGCTCAAGGAAGTATCGCGCGAACAAATGAGCTCGGTGTTGGACAAGTTCATCGGCATGGCGGATGCCAAGGCGAACATCGCCGGCGGATCGCAAGAATATGTGCGGCGCGTATTGACCCAGGCCGTCGGCAAGCAAAAAACCGACATGCTGCTCGACCGGGTATCGAACGGCCAGACGGGCCAGGGCATCGAGGCCTTGAAATGGATGGAGGCCAAGGCGGTCGCGCAAATCATCAGCGGCGAGCATCCCCAGATCGCCGCCATCGTCCTGGCGCATCTCGAGCCGGAACAATCGGCCGCCATCCTGCCGCTGCTCAACGAGGATTTGCGCACCGAGGTGCTGATGCGCATCGCATCGTTGAACGAAGTGCCGCAAACCGCCTTGACGGAGCTGGATCAGCTGGTCGAGAAACAGGCCAATGTCGCCGCGCCGGCGCCGCTGCGGCGCGTCGGCGGCGCGCGCAGCGCCGCCAACATCTTGAATGCCATGGAGCGCGAGAAGCTTTCCGAAGAGATGGGCAAGATCGAAAAAGCGGATGGCGAGATGCATCAGCAGATCAAGGACCTGCTATTCGTCTTCGACAACTTGCTGGACGTCGACGATCGCGGCATTCAAGCGCTGTTGCGCGAGGTGGGCTCCGATACCCTGGCGGTGGCTTTGCGCGGCGCCGAGCCGGATGTCCAAGAGAAAGTATTGAAGAACATGTCGAAGCGGGCGGCGGAAATCCTCAAGGACGACATGGAGGCACGCGGTCCGGTGAAGCTGACCGACGTCGAGGCGGCACAAAAGGAAATTATCGTCATCGCGCAGCGCATGGCCGAAGAGGGCACCATCAGTCTCGGCGGCAAAGGGGCGGGCGAGTTTGTCTGACGCGAACTCAAAGAGCGGCGCGACTGTGGCATTGTGGACGGTCCCCGACATGGAGAGCCCGCCTGCGCAGCAAAAAATGGCGACCGTGGGCGGTCTTGCCGATCTGCAGGCCGAAGCACACAAAGAGGCATTCGAGCAGGGACTGGAAGAGGGACGCAGCGCCGGGCGCGCCGAAGTAAAAGCGCAAGTCGATCGGCTCGCGGGCATGTTTTACGATCTGGCCAAACCGTTCGACGCACTCGACGCCGAGGTGGAGCGCGAGCTGCTCACCCTGGCCATGGCGTTGGCGCGGCAAATCGTGCGCCGTGAACTGAAAACCGACCCGACCCAGATCATAGGCATCATCCGTGAAGCAATCGCGGCGTTGCCGGTCGCCACGCGCGATGTACGCGTGCATTTGCATCCGGAGGATGCTGCGGTGGTCAAGCAGCACCTGGCCCCCACGGAAAACGAGCGCGCCTGGACCATCATCGAAGATCCGGTCATGGCGCGCGGCGGCTGCCAGGTCACCACCAACACCTCGCGCATCGATGCGCGTTTGGAGACGCGCCTCGGCAGCATTTTAAGCGAGTTGATGGGAACCGAGCGCCAGGCGACAACTCCGCGTGGCGGGACGACTTGAGCTCGACCAGCGCGCCGCTGCGCTCCAAGCGATGGGTGGAAGGCCTGGTGCAAGCACGCCAGCGAATGGCGAGCGCCGCCGAATTCGTAGTCGAAGGCACGCTCAATCGCATGGTCGGCATGACGCTGGAGGCGGTGGGCTGCGAGGCCGCGGTGGGCGGGCGCTGTCTGGTCGACACCGCAGAGGGCAAACAGATTGAAGCGGAGGTCGTCGGCTTCTCGGGCGACAAGCTGTTTCTCATGCCGACCGGAGACATCCGTGGCCTGATGCCCGGCGCGCGCGTCATTCCCACGCACAGCGAGTCTTCCGTTTCCGTGGGAGATGAATTGCTGGGACGCGTATTGGACGGCGCAGGCCGGCCGCTCGATGGTTTCGGCGAATTGCGCTGCACGGATCGCGTGTCATTGACCGGCGAGCCGCTCAATCCGCTCATGCGCCGCGCGATCCGCGATCCGCTCGATGTCGGTGTGCGTTCCATCAACGCGTTGCTCTCCGTCGGCGGCGGACAACGCATCGGCTTGTTTGCCGGTTCCGGGGTGGGCAAGTCGGTGCTGCTCGGCATGATGACGCGCTACACCAAGGCGGATGTCACCGTGGTTGGATTGATCGGCGAGCGCGGCCGCGAAGTCCAGGATTTCGTCAGCAACACGCTGGGTCCCGACGGCATGCGGCGCGCCGTGGTCGTGGCCACGCCGGCCGACAACCCGCCGCTCATGCGGCTGCACGGCGCGTGGCTGGCGACGGCCATCGCCGAATACTTTCGCGACCGCGGCATGAAGGTCTTGCTGCTGCTCGATTCGTTGACGCGTTTCGCGCAAGCGCAGCGCGAGATCGCGCTGGCCATCGGCGAGCCTCCCGCGACAAAGGGTTATCCGCCGTCGGTGTTCGCCCGATTGCCGCAGCTGGTCGAGCGAGCGGGCAACAGCGATCGCGGCGTCGGCTCGATCACGGCGTTCTACACCGTGCTGGTGGAAGGTGATGATCAGAACGATCCGATCGCGGATGCGGCGCGCGCCATTTTGGACGGGCACATCGTGTTGTCGCGGCGCCTGGCCGAGAACGGCCTGTATCCCGCCGTGGATGTGGAGGCCTCCATCAGTCGTGCGATGCACCAAATTGCCACCCGCGAGCAGCTCGATCTGGCCAATCGCTTCAGGCAGGTGTATTCGACTTACCAGCAGAATCGCGATTTGATAACGGTCGGGGCCTACCGGCGCGGTTCCGATGCCAGGGTGGATCTGGCGGTCGAGCAATGGCCCAAAATGCTGGAATTCCTGCGCCAGGACATGTACGAACCGGTGGGAATCGAGCGCAGTTACGCGGATCTCAAACAACTCGTGACGCAGTTCTCGGCACCGGTAACGCCAACGGGCCGATAGTGAGCTGCCCATGATCAAGTCCAAACGATTTGAGCCCATCCACGAAATCGCCTCGACTTCGGCGCGGGACTTAAGCCGCCTCATGGGGGATGCCGGGCGCAAAGTGGCCGACTTGGAGCGCCAGCTCGAACAGCTTCAATCCTACCGCGATGAATACGTGCGCAACTCGACTCAGTCCAACGGCGCCATGGATGCGGTCAAGCTGCAGAACTATCGATCCTTCCTCGAGCGGCTCGGCGAAGCCTTGAATCAGCACCATAAATCACTCGATCTCGCCCGCAAAGAGTTTGACCGGCGCCGCGCGCTATGGAGCGAGAAGCGCGTCGAAGCCGAGTCGTTGAATCGGGTGGTCGATCGCTTTCGCAAGGAAGAGCAGAGCGCGGCGGATCGGCGCGAACAGCGCGAAGGGGATGATGCGGCGATGCGCGTGATGCTCGCGGCCCGGACCGACACCGGGAACGCCTAAGACGCCGTGATACCTTAGGGGCGATGCCCAGCGACGCCACTCCCGAACCGGTCGAGGTCCCCTACGGCGAATTGCCGGCCGACTTGTTGAACGCCGTCATCGAATCCTTTGTGCTGCGCGAAGGTACGGACTACGGCGAAAAAGAATTGTCGCTCGAGGACAAGGTGGCGCGGGTCATCAACCAGCTCAAGAAGGGCGAAGCTAAAATCCTGTTCGATCCGGAATCCGAAAGCGTGACCATCGCCGTCAAGCAAAACAGCAAATAGCCAGCACCAGCGCGGCGAACAGGTCGCTCATCAGAGCAACGTTCTCCAGCTTGTTGCGGACCTTGTGAAAACAATGACTGATTCCGGCAAGGCCGTAATAAATCGCTCCCAGCATCGCGGCCGGTGTTACCCAGGACGGAGCCAGGAGACTCGCGATTCCGACGCTGCCCATGGCCACGTTCGCAAACCCCAACTCGCGCACGAAGAACAGCGCTTCGGCGCCCTTAAAACCAAGAATCGTTTCGGCGGTATAGCGCGGTTGAACAATCTGGCGAAGCCCGGCGAGCGACAAGCGTGCACCGACCGCCCAAAATACGTACCACTTCGCGACGACGGCCAAGTACGCAGCGCCGTGCAGCGCGCCGTGATCGGTCAAAAGGATTTGCGCTACGATCGAAATCAGCGGCAAAGCCAGCATCAAGGCGATGACTATGAACAAGTACATGGGATCACCTCGGGCGGATCATGCCCACTAAGAGTGCGCGTCGAACGGGCAACCGGGCCCGCCGCATGGAAAAAGGCTGGCGCGGCACGGTTAAAGTGTGGCGGCGCGCGCGTGCGATGTGGAGTCGCGTCAGGCGCTGGTGGCGCCCGGCGCCCCGACCTGCGAAGTTCATCATGGCGGCGCTCATCGTTCTGATTCTGTGGCTCGGCATCAACTGGATCTACCAGGTCGTGCGCAAGCCGTCCGAGTTGTTCTTTCCCGTCAGCGGCACTCTTTACAAGTCTCCCGCCGAAACTTGGGCTGAGTATGCGCCGATCTTCAAGAAATTCGCGACCGACGTGATGACGCCCGATTTCCTTGCGGCCATTGCCCAAGTCGAAGGTTCCGGCAACCCCGTGGCGCGCACTTACTGGCGCTGGTCGTGGTCATCGCAACCCTTCGAGGTCTACCGGCCGGCCTCGAGCGCCGTCGGCATGTACCAGATCACCGATGGGAATTTTGCGGAAGCGCGCCGCTATTGCATCCACGATCACGTGGTCGTCGCGGACGGGCCTTGGAACGATTGGAACTCTTGCTGGTTCAACGGTTTGTATGCCCGGGTCATTCCCCGCGATGCGGTTGAGCTGACCTCGGCGTACCTGGATCGAAGCGTCGCGCTCATTCTCGAGCGCCACCGGATGAACTCGGCCTCGCTGTTGCAAAAGCAGATGCTGGCCGCGTTAATCCATCTCTGCGGCGCCGGCGCAGGCGATGAGTTCGCCCGGCGCAGATTCAGGCTGGCCGACGACCAGCGTTGCGGCGACCATCAGGCGCGCGCCTACATTGCGCGCGTGGCGGCCATGCAAAGCGTGTTCAGCCGCCTCGACAACGCGCCGACGCTGCCTCGCTAGCCCGCTGCACCTAGCGCGATTCGGCGCAATGCGCCAGGGCA
>Ga0210393_10001756_pt1 | contig 18014 bp, 19 predicted proteins | sample IncBWC27OmetaG_FD_160068 | JGI IMG/M metagenome (GOLD analysis project Ga0210393, IMG submission 160068) | Forest soil microbial communities from Barre Woods Harvard Forest LTER site, Petersham, Massachusetts, United States - Inc-BW-C-27-O ... | reverse complement strand
CGAGCCATTGGCGCGGCCGGTGTGCAGGCTCTCGCCTCGTGGCAGAATTCCGCTCTGTATGCCTTGACAGTGATGTTCGTCTTTACCGCGACGGCTCACTTCAACAGGATGAAACATGATCTAGCACAGATGATCCCATCATATTTCCCGCACCCCCTGCTGATTGTGTACATCACTGGCGTTCTGGAGCTTCTCGGAGCGATGGGACTGGTGCTGACGGAATTTCGCAGGCTTGCGGGCGTTTCCCTCATTGCTCTTCTGATCGGGATGTTTATCGCCAACGTCAACGCGGCACAGAAGGGCGTCACTCTGGGCGACAAACCGGCAACGCCGCTTTGGTTGCGGACTCCGATGCAGGCTTTGTTCATTGCGCTCCTCTGGTGGTCAACTCGTGCCTGAGAGTCAGCTTCGGCTCATCCGGCAACGATCTGTTCGACTCCTCGCGGTTGCAGCCTTCCCGCGAGACGACATCTCAGTTGACGCCTGGGTTTGTGAGAGCATCTAATTTTCGCAGGCACGAGGTGAGTCATGGACCGGCTACTTGCCGCGGCCTTCGCTTTGCTGCTATCCGCAGTACCTTCCCAATTGTTCGGTGAAGGCGAAGCCACCAGGATCACGATCCAAAGTTTGTATCTCAAAGCACCCATTGAAATCGTTGATCCCGTGATTCTGTCAACGTTCAATGTCTGGACTGGGCCGGGCACATGGTCGAGCGACCCCGCGTTCAATGAGAATGCGCCGGGCTTCATCATTGATTGGTCCTCTGGCACAGTTCCGGAAGTTCCGGATAAGGCTCAGCTGCCACAAAGTATCGTTCTGCCGCAAGTTGCCGATCGAGCGATTGGTCAACCTGTGGCGCGATCCCAGCACGAAGGATGACGGTGCGGCGTCCGAACTGCTCAAGCCGTTCGACGCCAGGCTCATGCGGTGCTCTCCCGTGAGCACGCGGATCAATCATGTGGCGAATGATGATGAGGAATGTTCTCGTCCCGTGGAGCCTGTCGAGACTCAGAACACGCTGTTTTAGTCGAGGAGCGAACCTGCGGAAATCCGTTGAAGTGCTATCTTTCTTGGCATGCTGAGACTGCTGCTGCTCTTGCTGATTGCCGCATGTGAAACCGTTCAGGCTCAGAATTCCAGCGCGGGATCGAACGTGCCGAAACCGGGAGTGAAGGAAGCTCAAGTTCCATTTGCTGCCATCAGGCCATCCGCGACGATCAAGATTGGCGGTACGGCGGATTGGGTTCTAGCCACCGACGATGCCGTCTGGGTTGCGGGCACGAAGCCATACGCTGTGCTCCGAATCGATCCGGCGACCAACAGGATTACCGCCCGCGTGAAAGTGCCCGGTGAAGCGTGCTCAGGGCTGGCGTCTGGATTCGGGAGTATATGGGTTCCCGTATGTGGAAAGAAACCACAACTAGTTCGTGTCGATGCCGCTAAGAATAGGATCGTTGCGATACTGCCGATACCAACAGCGGGCGCGGAGGGTGGGATTACAACGAGTGAAGATAGCATCTGGCTGATGACGGACAAGAACGGAACATTGATTCGAATCGACCCGGCCAGCAACAGCGTTCGCCGAAGGACTTCAATCTCGCCCGGTTCCTACAACCCGTTGTTCAGTGACGGCATTGTCTGGATCACCGGAGTCGAGAACAATGTTCTTACCGCCGTGGACGCCGCTAGTGGCGAAGCTCTGGAGTCGATATCCGTGGGATCGAAGCCTCGGTTTCTTACTACTGGCGGGGGCTCTGTCTGGACCTTGAACCAAGGCGATGGAACTGTCACCCGCGTCGATGAGAAAAGTAGGAAGGTGACCGCCACAATCACAGTTGGCATACCGGGATCAGGTGGGGACATTGGCTACGGCGGCAACTCCGTTTGGACGACGGTTTTTGGCGTGCCACTTAGTCGGATCGACGCCAGCACAAACAAGGTCGTGAGACAGTGGATCGGCAAAGGCGGCGATTCGTTGCGCTGGGGGTTCGATTCGATTTGGATCACTGACTACAAGAGGGGTTTACTTTTGCGAATGCCGAAAAAGCAGTTGATACAGTAATTATCCGAGTTCTTTCGATGTCACGCATTCTGTGAACCTGTGCCACATCGCCACTGTCTTAGAGGATTAGCCTGCCAGATGGTCAAGGATTTCTGGCAGCGTTAGCCGCGCGGAACTCCGTACCAGCCGAGCAGTTCTCTCAAGTCGAAGCCATAGATATGCGCCAGCGTGTACAGTCGATGAATGTTGGGAGTGATCGTCTTTGTTTCGATGTCATGTGATCGGCTGGGTGGGATCACAAACGCGGGGTTGCGAAGCTCTTGCGCCAACCTCAAACTGGCCCTGTGGACATCCCGGAGAGTGAGGTTGAGGCTCAAGCGACGAGCCCGGAGATGCCTTCCCGGTTTTAATAAGTGCTTGGACCCTATCATCCATTGAATGTTACAGGTCGAGAGGGGATGCTCATATAGCACTAGCAGTGCGCGCTTTGGCACGCACGAGCTATTTACGAAGTTTGGGACAGAGGTTAATTTGGAATTGAGCAGACTTCGGGGGAGGGCTGTTCAAACGATGCGCTCCATGACTCAATGAGTCTGGGGCGCTTTCGTTTTTCGTCCCGCCAGCTACCGAGGTCGGTTGTTCCTCACAGATCGAAGTAATCCTCATCCCCGGTCTAGTGCTCCGTGAGTTTTCAGCGAGCGTGCGTGACGTCATCTGAGTCACATTGTTAAGTTCAGTCCGCCGCCGAGGCCGGCTGATATTGGATCGAAAAAAGAAAGTTTGGAGAGTTAGCGTTCAGCTTGCCTCGGCCAGATCCATGCGTACCAGACGATAAGTGCAGTCAGCGCGATTTCTATCAATCCGTAAACAATATAGAAATGCCAACCACCCCTGATCGCCAGAATCATGATCACGGTGCATGGCGCGCCGGACACAATATTCACCCAGCGGTTGACTCCTGCGGGCAGGGCCAGCGACAAAAAAGGCATCCGACTTGGAATTACCATGACCGCAGAAGTTCCCAGCAAAAGTGTTTAAGAGATAGCAAGTTCTGCAAATGCTGGCCCGGCTTCGGACCAACTGCAGCTCCTTTTCGGACAATAAATCCGTGACTTCCGAGGCGGCGGAACCATCCGTATCGGTCATCGGTTTCTACAAACTGGTGGAACCGCTGCCCTGTTTAGCGCCTCTGGTCGCTGGTATCCGAAAAAGAGAGGCGACTGATGTCGCCGCCCGTTTCCTCTTTCTGATTATTCTCAACTGACAACTAGGCGGTGCTTTCACGCCGCCTTGCCGTGAATCCTAGCTTCGAGAGTTTGTCGCTAACAACGTTAACCTTGATCTGCTTGGGCTTGGCTTCGGCCTTCTTTGCGAGCGTGATCTCCAGCACACCTTTGTCATAGTTGGCGCTCACTTGTCCCGTATCTACCGAACTGGGGAGCAAGTTATCCCCCTGTGGAAATCGAAGACTGACGCGGGGGTGCGGAAGGAAAGAGCTCCACGGTGTACTGACGTGTGGTGACCGTCCCAGCCCCCGCTTTTCAAACCGGACGCCGGTGGAAACTTCACACGCGCAATTTCCAATATCCCCTCAGGGGAGCCTTTTGGACTTTCTGCTCGCTTAACAGCAGGTTGAGAGCGGTAATCACTACATCCTGTCGCTTCCGAAATTCTTCAGCCAAGTCTCGCTCGCTGACGATCACGTCCCCCGTCGGGTACCGCTGGTGAACAGTGTGCGCATACGACGAAATTCTCTCAGCCAGCGACCGCAATTCTTTCTTCTTGTCCCGCTCGGCACGTCTTGCCCGCACATCCTCAGTTTCAAGAGCCCGTATACAGATCGCGGCGATTCCCAGAACAGAAATGATCAATATGACCCACCAGCGCAACGATATCGAGGGAAAAACATTTGTGAGGAAATTCATGGAATGGGTCGGCACAATGGAATCGGATGCACAAAGAATATCCAGCAATCTACATGCCGCGAAGATTACGAAGGGGTCGTGTCACTGGGCACGATTTTGATGCAATTGCACCATCGTTACGAACTCGGGTTTATTCCTCCCGCTTCCGATGGCAAACGTCACGAGCTTAGAGTCGAGTTGACGGAAGCAGCGACAGGGGAACACAAGGGGGTTCGCCTGGGATAACCCCCAGAGTACATTCCTGTTCTGGAGGAGCCAGAGTCGGCACAGTGAGCTTTATCTCTGGCGCCACTGTCGTCCGGCTCCGAATGAAAGGGCGGGCGTTTGCCAGGGTCGGCTCCCGTTATTGGCTGCGGCTAACCACGATACTTCGTGCCACGTAGAAATCTCGTCTTCCAGTTTCTTCTTTCTTTAGGCGATTCGTGCGCCAAGCTCCGTTGGTTTCTTGTTTTCGAAGCCCGAAAACGACCGCTCGATGCTGCGACCTTACACTGACTCCCAACCAAGCTAAAATGAAGTTCAACTACCTCGCGAGGCGGAGTTCATTATGCAGCGGGCATTCGGATTAGGTATTCCGCAAACATTGGATGACATTTGTGATCCGACACGACTGGCTTTGGTCGTGTACGACATGCAGGTTGGGATCGTGAACCAAATCGAGAATGGCAAGCAGATCACGGACAAAGTGGTTCAGGTTCTTGAAGCGGCTCGCCAATCCGGAATTCGTGTCTTTTTCACCCGCCACATGTCGCTGCCGAAGGAGCTGATGGGGGTATCTCAGTTCCGGACAGCGATGGCTTGGCAACATGTGAAATCGGCAGAAGAGGTCAAGCCTTGGTTCTTGCGGGATGCGCCGGGATTCCAGCTGACTCCGGAGATGAATCCGCGGCCGAGCGAAGCAATTTTGGACAAGATCAGCATGTCGGCGTTTGAAGGCACGCCGCTGGATATGGCCTTGCGCGATTGCGGCATCCTTGCGTTTGCCATCGTCGGCATCGCTATGGAAATCGGTATTGAACCCACGGTGCGCCATGGCGCTGATCTTGGGTACATTCCGGTGGTTGTCAAAGACGCCTGTGGATTCGGTCATCGCGATGCCGCCGAGCGTTCAATTGCCAGCCTTGAGTTCGCGGGCGATGTTTTGATTACAAACGTAGAAACAATCTGTGCTCAGCTTGGGCGTATTGTGGCCCAAACCACGAGCTAGTCTTTACCATACATACGCCTGCGCATGGCTGGCACATCCAACGGCAGAGGAGCAGCAACATGGTGGACTTGTCCATTTCCAGTGGCAATCTGGTCCTGCATGTCCGAGGAGCCGACCAGCTGTGGGCGTTCAAGAGTTCGCTCGAAATTCCGTTAGCGCATGTTGCGGAGGTCAGGGCAGACCCGGCTATAGCGCACGCCTGGTGGCATGGCATCAGAATGCCCGGCACCAGTATTCCCGGCGTGCTGACCGCTGGCACTTTTTATCAGGACGGCAAGCGGGTTTTTTGGGATGTTCACAATCCGGACCGGACAGTCGTGATTGAACTGAAGGACGAACGATACAACGAACTGATTGTCGAAGTCGCTGACCCGAAAGCTGCGGTGGAAGTGGTTAAGGCCGCATTGCCACGGTGAACGGTGGGCAGTACTATTTGTTTCCCTTAGCCGCTAGGCGGGGAACTCTTGATCGGCAAGAGTGATAACCAAGGACTAAGCACCGAAAAGAGCTCGACCTATCCCGGAGGCCAGCCCAGTGATCGTCCACCCAGCAGGTGGACGTGAAGATGAAAGACTGACTGACCGGCGCCCGGACCTACGTTTAACACCGTCCGGTATCCCCGCTCAATATTCCGTTGCCGTGCAATCTCGGCGGCCGCCAGATTGCAGCGGCCAATCACTTCCGCGTCCTCAGCCTGCGCTTCCTTCAAGCCGGCAAAATGCTTTTTCGGAATGATGAGCACGTGCGTTGGCGCTTTCGGGTCGATGTCCTCGAAAGCAAATACATGTTCGTCCTCGAAGACTTTTTTCGATGGAACTTCTCCGCGGAGAATACGGCAGAAGAGGCAGTCAGTGCTGGGGTCGGTCATCGCTGTTCACCATGGCGGAAAGATAACATCTGAACGGAGCAATTGTCAGCGCCGAAATGGTTACCGATACTTGGTGATGAGTTCGACGAAGGCCTGCGAGCTCACATTCCACGTGCCTTCGAAGGGATTGTCGAGATCAGTCAACACAAAATGGGCGAAGAAGAGCAGCATGGTCGTGATCCCGATCGATACCATGCCAAGAGCAACGTTACGGAACGGAAAAAAGAGAAGCAAAAACAGAATCATGGACGCTGTCAGCGTAACGAACACCAGCAGCGTTCCCGGCATTCGCTTCGCGCTCAGGGAAAGCCGTTCATCGCGGTGGGAACTGGCCTGGTTCGCGATATGAAGCAGGCGCTGGTAGAGGGCGCGCTCCGTGTCGTCAACCGGCTTTAGCTCAGTGACTCCGGAAATGATGGCGACAAACATTTTTTCGGTTTTATCGGTGCCCTCCCCCGCCGATAGTGCCTTCCATTCCGTCTCCGCCACTCCTCGCGCGTAGATCTTTACGGATCGCACCATAGGTTCGCGCGCAGCTTCCTCCAGGCTTTGGCTGAAAACCAGCAAGTCTTTTAATGCTCCAGACTCTTTCAGAATCTGATTTTCGACAGACGTAAACTGGCCCCAGATCACGTAGATGGCAAAGGCGTAGACGACGCTATAAAGCGTGCCAATGATCTGCACAAGAACCCCCATCCCTTCCGCGTCGTTCTGAAACGGCTTGTGAAGTCCCGCCAAGCGCAGGGCCAGATAGAGGGCAGCCGCGCCGATAATCATTTTCGCGCCGCGAAGCCGCGTGGTTCCGGGAATGATATCTACGGATTGCACAAGTGTCTCGGTTGCTTACCGCATCAAGTCGCGCGACTGAATCTAGCAGTCTAGTCCAGTCTTATCAGAAATACTGCTCAGAAACACTGCGCCATCGAGTGCGGTTGTGTCAGTTACACAGCGAACATCGGCGCACTCCGAGACCCATGCCAGGTGCACTCCAGCGCTCGGCGGCGTCAGAGAGACCACTATGATTATGGACCAGAAGTATGTCGGCAGTTGTCCGGCAGGAACTCAGCCCGGCGATTTGACGAACGCGGACGGACGATTAACTCACTTTTGGAAACATTGAACGATGACTAATCCAGCCTAACTAAGAAAACTGCGCCTTCATTCGTCTGGGTTTCTGCGGCAAGTTTCCGGGCGCGCTCGCGATCATCGTTCAGCACGTGTACCCGTACCCACCAATCTCCAACAGGACTGCCAAAGTGCTGTACTTTCGCTGTGCTGTAACGATGGGCGAGATGGTCCGCAAATTTGCTGGCTTCTGGCTCATGCGCAAAACTTCCAATCTGAACTGCCCACTTTCCGCCGGTCTCAAGCGGTAGTGGTGTTTGCATCACATCCACTCTTACTTCCGCAACACCTGGCAGGTAGATATCGAGCTTGCGGGCCGCAGCCAACGATAAATCCAGAATGCGTCCCGGGATGAACGGTCCGCGGTCGGTGATGCGGACGAGAGCGCTGTGGCCGGTCTTGAGATTGGTCACGCGCACGATGGCGCCCAGCGGCAAAGTACGGTGCGCCGCTGTCATCGCGTGCATGTTATAGACTTCTCCGTTCGAGCCCACGCGATTGTGATAAGGCGGCCCGTACCAGCTCGCCCGGCCGGTTTCCGTGGCTAAGGGCGTTGAGCCGGCGGGAACGGTGGGCTCGGAGGGATCGGCCGCGCTCTCCGCGCTGCCGGGGAGACGATCATTCTTCGCCGCGCCTTCAGGTCGGGAGGTCGATTCCGCCGGAGAAGGTTGTGGCAAAGGTGGCGGCGGTACGCTCGCACGGGCTTGCTTGGAATGTCCGCACCCGACGAGCAGCAGGAGGGTAAATACTAATATTGCAGCGCATATGACGCGTCCTGCGCGCCGTCGGTGCTTGCGAGGGTGCTTTAATTCGGCCAAAAGGGCTACTTCGGAGGGTGCGGATGTTTCTCCATGTAATCGGCAAATTCGGAAAGCTTCTCCGAGGCCACGCGCAGGGCCTTCGTTGAGTGCTGACGCACCGCCGGCACCACCTCTTCGTTGAGGTATTTGATAAACTCAGGGATCTCTTTCTCGATCCGTTCGGCGGCCTCTGCGACACTCTTGCTGACGCGCGCCGACGCATCTTCTACCTTGCGGTTGAAGTCGTTCATAATGCTCCCTCGCTGCTCTTGGGCGTGAAACACGTCACGCTAATGTTGCGAAGACCAAAGCATGGCTATTATTTCGTGCTTGAAAGCGCGGGTCAATGGCCAGAAAGGGAAGAGAACCTGCGGAAGCAGCGCTTCTCGGTTCGGCAATATATGAGTTGTCCGGGCCTACCCCGAGCACGATCGCTTTGCCTGAGATTCTTTCCGAAGATGGTGAACCCGGCCGAAGATAGGGTACCGTAGGGAATAAAGATACCCATTTTGTGGAACTCGGTCTCGCCTGCGCAAACGCCAACCTGTGGCGCTAATCGCTGCGGGATCTGTTTCTCGGTGGCGGCGTGGAGTAAAAGATTCTGGGTAGGAGTTATGCGAAGCGATTTTTGGGTAGAGCTTCTGGATGGAGGTTTGCAGTAAACCTTCTGGTAGCGCTTTTCTTTTGGGCGGCGCAGCGCTTCAGCGCTGCGATAAACGCTGCCAAGGCGATGACGGCTTTAGCCGCTGAGGTACCTGACGGAATCCATTTTGAAGTACCCGCGCAAACCCCGCTGCCTTTCTGATTCGCTGAAGGCAACATTTCGCCGACGTCTGCTCGCCTGGTACAACGTGCATCGCCGCGATCTACCCTGGCGACAGAACCGCGATCCCTACCGCGTTTGGCTTTCCGAGATCATGCTGCAGCAGACTCGCGTGGCCGCGGTAATCGAACACTACCACGAATTCCTGCGCCGCTTTCCCACAGTCGAAAAGCTCGCAGCGGCGCGCGAGGCGAGCGTGCTCGCGGCGTGGAGCGGCCTGGGATACTACCGGCGCGCGCGCATGCTGCATGCGGCGGCTAAACTAATCGTGCGCGCGCACGGCGGCGGATTTCCGCCGACTGAAAAAGGATTGCGAGCGCTGCCCGGGATTGGTCGATACACAGCCGCCGCAATCGCCAGCATCGTGTTTGATCAGCAGGTCGCGGTGCTCGATGGCAATGTCGAGCGTGTCTTGCAGCGCGTGTTGGGAAAGCATCTGGTGACCGAAGAGTTGTGGGCAGCAGCGAACGATCTGCTGGACGAAAGGCGTCCGGGTGATTTCAATCAGGCGGTGATGGAGCTGGGCGCGGTGGTGTGTACACCGCGGGCTCCTTTGTGTTTAACATGTCCAGTGCTCGAGCTATGTGCGACGCGCGGTGAGCTACCGGCGAGAGAGAAGCCAGTTCCACAACAGAAACGTGAAATTCATTGCGCTCTGAACTATCGCGATGGAGACGGCCGCGAGCGCACGGTCTTTCTAGTTCAGCGAGCACGAGACGCATCGCTGATGGCAGGAATGTGGGAATTGCCGGAACTCGCCCATAGGAATGGCGCGGCCAGTCCCTTGTTCACCCTGCGGCACTCGATCACGGTAACCGACTACACGGTGAGGGTATGGCGCGTCACTAACCCGCTGGGCGCCGGCGGGAAATGGATCGCGGTGGAGAAGTTGCCCAAAGTTGCACTCACCGGGCTGGCTCGAAAAATTCTGCGCAAGGCGGATCTTCTCTGAACAACCGCCACCGCGATCCTGCGCCCAGACCGGCAACTGCTTGCGTCCCGCCTCATCTACAATGAAGCAAGCCAGGGCAGGCAGGTATGCGGTGACCGCGAAACATCCGAAGAATGGACTGGGAGGATTACCGAATGTCAGCATTAACCGTGGGCACTCAAGCCCCCGATTTTGAAGTCAAAGCGATGGATGGCAAGCGCTTCGTGCTGCGCGACGAACTGGCCCACGGGGCGGTGGTGCTGGCATTTTTCAAAGCCTCGTGTCCTACGTGCCAATATGCCTTTCCATTTCTGGAGCGCCTGGAGCGGGCATATGGGCACAAGGGGGCGAGGATCATCGGCGTCTCGCAGAATGATCCCCGGGAGACGGCGAATTTCACAAAAGAATTCGGTGTGACGTTCCCGGTACTGCTCGACGACACTCACAAGTATCCCGTGTCGAACGCCTATGGCCTGACCAATGTCCCGACGATTTTCTGGATCGCGCCGGACGGCCAAATCGAACTCTCCAGTGTCGCCTGGGTGAAGGCCGATTTCGCCGAACTCAATCGCAGGATGGCAGAGTCTCGAGGAGCGTTGCCAGCCATAATCTTCCAGCCTGGAGAAGACGTACGCGACTTTCGCGCCGGTTGAGGCTCCAGGAATTGATCCCGCGGTCGCGGGACACAAAAAATGTAAGGCCTGCCGCGAACCCGGAAGGCAACCCTCGCAGGTACAACCCCACATTGGCCTGAAGGTCCGGGTGGCGAGTGGCCTGCCGTGCAGGTAACCCTGCCGTGTCTAGCAACAAAACCCCGCTTCTCCGTTACAATTCTTTCAGTCAACAAAAAATATTACTGATTCCAAGAATTTTCCCTGCGCCGTGCGCCACCTCGTCGGGGGAGAGACCCAGTCTATGCAAGCGATTGTAAGAAGAAGTGTTGTCGTAATCGTGATTGCCGCCATGAGTTTGCTGGGCTGGGCGGAAGGAGCTGCGGTACCACCTCCCGGGCCGGCGGCGCCAAGCCGCGAAGCTGCCTCGGTGCGCCTGCCCTCTACCGCCTTCGCCGCGATGGAAACAATGAATCCCGAACACATCCGCTGGCATGTCCGCTTTCTCTCGCATGACCTGCTCGAAGGCCGCGGCACAGGCCAGCGCGGCGGGGATATCGCCGCGGAGTACATTGCCACGCAGTTTGCCGAATACGGATTAAAACCGGCCGGCGAAGATGGCTCGTACCTGCAGAAGGTGCCGCTCGTAGGGATTACCACGCTCCCGCAGACGCAGTTTGTGTTGCTGCCCAAGCAAGGTCCGTCCATGGATTTGAAGCCGCTCGATGAGTATGTCGCCTACGATCAAACGCAGCAGGCGCAGTCCGAGGTCGACGCCGACATCGTTTATGTAGGCTACGGCATCGAAGCTCCTGAATATGACTGGGACGACTACAAAGGCGTCGATGTTCGCGGCAAAGTCTTGCTCATGCTGGTAAACGAGCCGCCCTCGGACGATCCCAAGTTTTTCAAAGGTAAGGCACTTACCTATTACGGCCGTTGGACCTACAAGTACGAAGAAGCGGCGCGCAAAGGCGCGGTGGGCGTGATTCTCATCCACAAAGAGGACATGGCGAGCTACCCATGGGAAGTGGTGCGGAATTCAAACTCGGGAGAGAAGTCTTATTTGAAGTTGGAGGGCCCGGCGCTGAAAGTTGCTTCGTGGGTGCAGCTTGATGTCGCGAAAAAATTGGTGGCCGGTTCAGGTATGGATATCGATAAGATGATGACGGACGCGCGCTCCCGCGAGTTCCATCCCGTAAACCTTGGCGCAAAGCTCAGGACACACATAGTCAGTAAAGTTCGGAATTTTGAATCGAACAATGTGCTGGCGACTCTGCCCGGTTCCAGCCGCAATTTGAAAGATGAAGCCGTGCTCTACACCGCGCACTATGATCACCTTGGCATTCGTCCCGAGATGCCGGGCGACAATATTTACAACGGAGCTGCCGACAATGCCACTGGCTGCGGCATTCTACTGGAACTGGCGCGCGCCTACAGCGTAGCCAAAGATCGCCCCGGACGCTCACTGATTTTCGCTGCAGTGACGGGGGAAGAGCAGGGACTGCTCGGGTCGGAATATTTAGGCAAGCATCCGCCGATTCCGGCGGGGAAGATTACGCTGGATTTAAATTATGACGACGTGCAACCTCTAGGAGCGCCGGAAGAAGTCGAAGTCACCGGCGCGGAGCGGACGACATTTTATCCCTGGGTGCAAGCGACCGCTAAAGAATTCCGGTTGACCATCCGTCCCGACGCGCGCCCCGAGGCGGGACACTTCTATCGCTCCGATCATTTCAGCCTGGCGCGTGTCGGCATCCCATCTTTTTCAATCAACCAAGGCATGAAATTTAAAGGTCATAACGAGGCATGGGGACTGGCACAGGACAAGGAATACACGGAAAAGCGTTATCACCAGCCGAGCGATGAATATCATCCGGAGATGGACTTCGTGGGCGACGCAGCCATGGCGCGCTTCGGCTTCGCGTTGGGCTGGGAGGCGGCAAGCTTCTCAAAGCTCATCGACTGGCAGAAGGGCGATGAATTCGAGGCGGCGCGAGCGAAGAGCCAGTAGGAAGACAAGGATTCAGGGCGGGAGCCGAAGTCGAAACCTGAGCACTTATTGCGGGCAATCGTCGTCTTGGGCGCCTGCCCGCGGCTGGCCCTCGGTCAAGCACTCCAGATATCGGGCCAGCATTCGACAGAGGGGACTTCTCAGCTGCCCTCCCTCTCTCGCGACCTTCAGGTTATTTTCCAGCCAGGCACAGGCGTCCTCCACGACGTCCTTTGGAAGTTCACGATAGGCAATCTCGCTCTCTGGTCCGACTCCGGGCCCCGCATATCCAGTTGCCATTCGAGGAGATGCGTAAGGCGAAATGATGTAACGGAAATAAAGCCGCATGCCGCCTTGATCAGGGTCTGCATAGCCGAGAAGCATCATTCCGCCATCCTGCGAAAGCGTAATGCCCTCGGAATAGAAGTGAGTGCGCTTGCAATCCGGCACAACTGTCACCTCGCCGGACACGGCGCCCCCGCCGCTTGCCACGCCTTCACCTTCGCGGAAAACTCGCCATGCGGGATGGGAACAGGAGTTCGTCCCTCGCCCGGATTCCATCCCCACATCACCAGCCTATCTTCCGTGAGGTGCTCGACCAATTGATCGAGGTTGCGTCCTCTATTTTGCTTTGGATCTTTGATCGAGGCGCAAAGCTGGGCGTCGGTGAGTCCTTCCCAGATCATTGGCAGGCTCGGAGCCGGCAGATGCCATCCTGGCGCACCGGGCGGAAGATGCGCAGCGCCGAGATTCTGATCTTGGTGACAGGTGCTGCACTTCGCCGACGTTACTCCGAAGCCGGCCGGACCACGTCGAATGTTCATGGTGTGCGGATGTGAGTCATCGCCCTGACGCGGGTAATCGCCTTTGGAATGGCAATTCATGCAGCGCGGATGTCGCAACACCGGGACGAACGCGGTAAACAGGACCCCATCGTCGCTGGCCGCAGCTGCGCGCGCGGCCTCAGGTCCGGCAGCGACTACGGGATGCCACAGCCACGTCGCGGCAGCCGTGCCGCACAACAGCAGACTCCAAAAAACTGAATTCAAATGCTTCATACGGCCTCCGACAGACGGATAGGCAACTTGCGGATTCGTTTGCCGGTCGCGGCGAATATAGCATTGGCGATCGCCGGCGCAGCGCATGGAACTCCCGGCTCTCCGATACCGCCCGACTTCTCGTGGTTGTCGACGATGTGAGTTTCAATCTGCGGACACTCATTCATGCGCATGACCGGGAAAGTATTAAAGTTTGTCTGCTGCAGGCGTCCGTTCTCGAAAGTCAGCTCCTGAAAGAGCGCGGCCGACGCGCCGAAAATCGCGCCGCCTTCGGTCTGCGCCGCGATGATGCCCGGGTTCACATACTGCCCGCAGTCGATGGCACATACCATGCGGTGCACCCGAACGTTGCCGTCTTCCACCGAAACTTCCGCCACGTGCGCGGAATAACTTTCAAACGCAAAGTGCACCGCAATTCCTCGGCTCAACCCTTTCGGCAATGGTTTTCCCCATCCCGCTTTCTGTGCGGCGAGATCAAGTACACCAAGATGGCGAGGATGATTCTGCAAGAGAGCGCGCCGGAACTGGTAAGGATCTTTCTGGGCAAGGCCCGCGAGTTCATCCACGAAACATTCCGTTGCAAATGCGGTGTGCGAATGTCCTACGGACCGCAGCCACTGCACCGGAACCTTGATCTCCGCCTGGTGCGATTCCACCGCCAGGTTGGGGATTTCATAGGGAAGATCGTCGACCCCCTCAACCGACGCCGGATCGTAATCCTTTCCCTTCATCATCACCGCGGCGAACAGCGTCCCCGCCATGATCGATTGTCCTACCAGACGCGATCTCCAACTCACAGCGTTGCCGCTCGCATCAATGCCGCCCTCGATTGCATGCAGGAACGCTGGCCGATACCATCCCCCCGCCATATCCTCTTCCCGAGTCCAAATCACTTTGACCGGGACTCCAGCCGCTTTCGCGACGTGGACGGCTTCCACCACAAAATCCGACTCTGGATTTGCCCGGCGTCCGAAGCCTCCGCCCAGAAAGGTTGTATGGAGTTGAACTTTCTCCGGAGGCAGGCCGGCAATCTTCGCCGCATTCGCGCGGTCAATCGTCTGGAACTGAGAGCCGGTCCATACTTCGCACGAGTCGGCACGCAAGTCCACCGCGCAATTCAACGGTTCCATCATCAAATGCGATAGGTAGGGAACTTCGTAAACCGCCGCGATCTTCTTTGCGGCACTCGCAAGCGCGGCCGTGGCATCGCCATCTTTGCGCACGCTCGTTCCCGGCGACTTTGCCCGTTCGCGGAACTGATGCATCATCTCCCTGGTATTGAAGTTCTGCATGCTGCCTTCATCCCACTCCACGCGCAGAGTATCCCGTGCCGTCTTGGCCTGCCAGAATGTATCCGCGATTACGGCGACGCCCGCAGGAATGGCTACGATTTTCTTCACGCCCGGCATCGACCGTGCCCGCGAATCGTCGAAGCTCTTCATTGTCGCCCCGAATATTGGTGGACGCGCGATCACCGCCGTCAGCATGCCCGGCAGCTTCACATCAATTCCGAAAACAGCCTCGCCGTTCAATTTTTCTGGAGTGTCGAGCCGCTTGATCGGCTTGCCAATCAGCTTGAACGTCTTTGGATCTTTTAACTGCACGTGCTCCGGTGGTGTTAGCTTTGCCGCCGCAGTCGCGAGCTGACCATAGGTCAGCTTTTGACCCTTCTTATTGAATACCGCCCCGGATTCTGTGCGACAGGCGGAAGCATCGACATTCCATTGTTGGGCCGCTGCCGCAATCAACATTGCGCGCGCGGCAGCGCCAGCCTCGCGAAATTGCTGCAGTCCCGAATAGACGCTGGAACTTCCTCCCGTCATCTGGATACCAAAGGCCGGATGGTTGTATTTGGGATCGACCGGAGCAGGCTCGAATCCGACCTTGGTCCAATCCGCATCCAACTCATCAGCCAGTAACATGGGCAACGATGTGTAAACGCCCTGCCCCATCTCCGAGTGATTCACAATTACGGTGACCCCTTCGTCGCTTCCGATCCGCACGAATGCGTTGGGCATAAAAGTACTCGCGGGCGCGGGTTCCGACGATGACTTCGCCGATGCCAGCGTGCTGATTCCGAAAAATCGAAATCCAATCAGCAGCCCCCCGCTCGCAGCCACTGAAATCTTCAAAAAGTCGCGACGTTCCAACTTGCGGCGAATCATCACGCACCTCCCTTTGCTGCCATCTCCGCCGCCCGGTGAATCGCTTTCCGAATCCTCGGATAAGTTCCGCAACGACAAATGTTGCCCGTCATGGCTTCGTCAATATCTTCATCAGTCGGTTTCGGTTTCTCGCGCAGTAGCACCGCCGCACTCATCAGCTGTCCCGATTGGCAGTAGCCACATTGGGGGACGTCTTCTTCCAGCCACGCGCGCTGCAGAGGATGACTGAGATCCGGCGATAGCCCTTCGATGGTCGTTACCGATTTTTCGCTCGCCCGCGATACTGGCGCCACGCACGAGCGCACCGCATCTCCATTGATATGCACCGTGCACGCACCGCACTGTGCCATGCCGCACCCATATTTTGTTCCCGTGAGCCCGAGTTGTTCGCGGATAACCCACAGCAGCGGAGTGGAAGGATCAACGTCGAGATTGACGCGTTTGCCGTTCACTGAAAAGCCGATCATTGCAAATTCTCCTATTTTGTTTCTGCCTCAAGCCTTAGGACTAAATCGTTCGACCGCCAAATTTTACATTGTTAAATGGACCCAACCCGAGACCGGTGCGGATTTTTCCAGCCGCGTTGATTTCTATTTCTGAGCCGCTCCCGAGCTGTTCCAGGGCAAGTTCAGGCAGATCAGTCATGAAAGCGAGCGCGTAACCGAGGTAACTTTAGCTCACCTCAACCCTCGTGCTAGCCTCGATATGTACTTGTGTAATCAGTAAGTTCCCGAATCCCACGCTATTCATAATGCCTCGATTTCCCATCTTCCGCCTCGGCAAGGAGCCTGAAAAACCGGCGTTGCCGGAGATGCTTACCGCCAGGCCGGCAATCGCGCTCGAGGGAATAGCCGTCGGCGTCGACAACCTTCGACACGATGTCGTGCTGAGCCCTCGCTTCGTGGACGCGGGACGCGCCCAGATTATGCGATTGATGGTGCGTCACGGCGAGTTGGAAGGTCTGCTGGCGGCTGAGGCTCCGCAGAACGCCCAGGGGCCCTCGTGGATGCGGACCGCCGCTGCCGAGGCAAGGCGGAGAGCGGACGGTGGCACCTCCGACCGATCCGACTGGAAGCCGCTGCTGGCCGAACTTCATCTCGCGGCCTTGAATCGCGCGAAGAAAGAAGAAAAGCTTTCCCTTGATCTGCTCGCACGACTGGCCTTGATCAAGTTTCTGCGCACTGAAATGGCCCTGCAATTCGCGCAACTGCTGGAGCGTTGCCGCGTTCTGCTCAAAAGTTATGATGGCATTCGGCAGGGAAAAGCGGTGGAGTATCGCGAACGTGTGGCCGCTTTCCAGGTGCGTAAGAAAATCATTCTGCGCAAAACCGGGCAGGAAATGTTCGAGACCCTGCGCGCGATCGAAAAAGAAACGCTGGCGCGCACCCGGCGCTCGTTTTTTGGAGAACCGAAAGCCGCGGAATCCGGCAGCGCCACCCTGGCTAGTTACGGCCTGTTTGTAAACCGTCTCGCTTTTTCCGAGGATGGCCGCGATGACTATCTGTGCGCCGAGCACTATGTGATGCTGGGCAACTGGGATCGCGATCCCGACCGCTATCCCCGCCTGCAGGATCTCGTGTGGGGTTTCATGCGCTCGCTCTATGGCGAGCAGACAGCCAGCGAGACCATCGATTCCTGGCTCTGCGCCCCGGAAAACGCGCGCGCGCTGGTGGGCACGGGCACTCCCGACGAATCCACCGCGGAAGGCGTGGCGCAGCAGGAACGGCTCGCGAAGTGGGTGCGTCTGCTCGAAGATGAGCAGGTAATGGAATGCGTGATCGCTTCCTATCACACCGTACCTCTGCTCGGCGAGTACGCTCCCCGCATCAATCCGCAGCAATTGAAAAACGCCCTCATCTCGCGCCCCGAATGCGACCGCGTGGAGCGCATGATCCAGGAGCATGGCAAGCTCTCGCCCACCAGCCTGTACGCAGCGGTGGGCAAGGTCGCCGGCTGTCGTGGAGCGGAGCGCGCCAAAGTCGCCGCACGATTCCTGCGAGATTTCTCTCATTACCACCGCGATCTCCGCCGGCTCGAAACGCTTAATGCGGCGATGGATTCGGTGAACCTGGTTGCCACCGACAAGCTGCGCGAACTTTCGCGCATGAACGGTACTCTCTACGAATTTCTATTGCCCGATGAGCAACCGCAGCAGCCCGAGCAAGACCGCGTCCTGCGCCACGTGGTGCTCAAGGCGGACGTCCGCGACTCAACCCGGCTAACCCGCACCCTGATGGACAAGGGACTTAATCCAGCCTCCTACTTCAGCCTGAATTTTTACGACCCGGTGAACAAGTTGCTGGGCAAGTATGGGGCGCAGAAAGTTTTTCTGGAAGGCGATGCCATTATCCTCGCCATACTCGAACGCGAAGGCGAGCCCGGGCTCGCCGTCAGTCGCGCTTGCGTGCTGGCTCGCGAGATCATTGAGATCGTGCGCGGCTATAACCAATTGATGCAGCGCTCCGGCATGCCGGAACTCGAACTGGGCGTAGGCATCACTCTGCAG
>Ga0210393_10001754_pt1 | contig 18031 bp, 11 predicted proteins | sample IncBWC27OmetaG_FD_160068 | JGI IMG/M metagenome (GOLD analysis project Ga0210393, IMG submission 160068) | Forest soil microbial communities from Barre Woods Harvard Forest LTER site, Petersham, Massachusetts, United States - Inc-BW-C-27-O ... | reverse complement strand
ACGCAAGTTGCCATGATGGTGATGGGGTCATCCCATTAGAACCAATTAAACCAAAGTCGGCCGCTGCGCTTTGGCCGACATCTTGAAGAAAATCAGTTGTGGCAATCCATTTATCTCGTCTAAGTTGTTGCAATACATATAATTGCATTCTGAAAAGCTTGGCGGCGCGGGTTCGCTCAATCCCGTCTGTAACCGAAAGGATTCACATCCATTGATTTTTCATCGGGTCTACGTGTTTTCGAAACGTACGAAGAAGGTCAATAACGTCGTCTGCATTTCTGCGTGCTCAGATTCTGGCACTTTGGGATTTCTGACATCTTTTGAAGGTGTGTAAGTTACAAAGTTATTAGCTCGGGGATGGCACCTATTCCTCCTCTTACCACCACATTCTAAGTTACTTACTGGATTTTTCCCGAAAAACGCGTGGTCCACATTCAACCCACAAATCTGTCCTAGCGGCCGAGGCATACATTCGATCTGAAATGCCTCGTATGCGATCGGTTGGAATGGCGGCCGATGGAAGCACGTTACTATCGCCTGTTCGGAGATATACTTGAGAACCTCGCCTCGTTTTCTGCGGTCCCACAAGTTATTCTGCAAAGAATGAAAGAGTGCTCTGATCGAGCAGCTATCTTCTTAGCTTCAGATACTCCTACTCGCGCTCGCAGTATGATTTGGCATAACCTGTCCGCCAGTCGGGAGGGCCTGTCTCAGATGCATTCGATCGTCCGAGGCCAAATTGGCTCCATCAGAGCCGCGTCTCTTCCTCCGCGCGTCGGATCGCAGTTTCAAAACCTTTCTGTGCTGTTGTTCCTGCTCACATGCCTTCCTCCATCGGGTGCGAGTCAATGTACAGGCATCGCCTCCACGCCCCATGCGGCCGCCGACTGCGCTGCCCATGCGGTTCCAATGAGTACGGTCGCCCAGCTTGACGCCGCCCATACCTACTCGCTGGCCGAGCTGATCGACCTGGCCGAAAGCAACAATCCCCAGACCCGTATCGCCTGGGAGAGGGCCCGCCAGAGCGCCGAAGAGCTTGGCGTCGCCAAGAGCTCGTACTATCCCGTGCTGGCTGGTCAGGCGGCTTTCGCCGACCAGCGTTTTATCCTACCTTTTCCAAAGCCGCTGGCTCCGCGTGGCTACGTCATGGTCGAGACTCCGGCCGTGGTCCCCGAGGTCACACTCGACTATCTGATCTTCGACTTCGGCAAGCGGGAGGCCAAGGTCGACGCCGCTACTGCTGAAAAGCTCGCCGCCGGGGCGCACTTCATCCAGGCCAATCAGGACGTAGCCTTCCGCGTTGCCAGCGCCTACTACCAGCTGCTCACCCAGCAGGAGCGGCTGGCTGCCGCCGAAGCGACGCTTAGAACCGCACAGACCACTACCGACGCCGCTGAGTTTGAGCTTCGTAACGGCCGCTCGACTCTTCCCGACGTGCTCAACGCCCGCGCCGAGACCTCGCAGGCTGTCTTCGACCGCGAGTCGGCCGATGGCGACGAGAAGATCGCTCGTGTCACGCTCACCGAGGCGGTCGGCGTGGAACCATCTCCCAATATCACTATCGACGCTGCCGGCTCCGCCCCGCTGCCATCGGACCTGGCCGCATCAATTGATGCGTTGATCGACCGGGCCATCTCTGATCGTCCGGACCTGGCCGCGCAGGCCGCCGAGATCCGCGCCGCAGACGATGCCGTCCGAGCGGCCCGCGCCGCGTACCGGCCCCAGATCCTGCTCCAGGGATCGGCCGCTCAAACCTCCCTTTGGCCCACCGCCGACTACGGCCAGCTTGGCAACGCGAGCGAACCGACATGGTCGGCCGCCCTTGCCATCCAATGGCGCATTTTCGACGGAGGCGAGCGAAAAAATGAGGTCGCCAAAGCCGAGTCGAAGAAGCGGGGGGCCCAAGACGAGCTGCGCGAGAAGCGCGACCAGGCCACGCGCGAGGTCTGGACCGCCTACATCGGATTTCGTACTGCCCTCCGCAAACAACAAGCCGCTGTCGCGCTGCTGGAGTCGGCCAACGCCTCCTACTCCGCGTCGCTCGACGCCTACAAGTACGGTGTCAAGAACCTCGTCGACGTGGTCACGGCCGAGCGGCAACTCGCGCAGGCGCGGCTCTCAAGTGTCTCGGCACGTTCGCAGCTTTTTCTTGAGGCCGTCGACCTCGAGTTTGTGACTGGCAACCTTCTCCGAACCGGGCCGCCCGCGACGACGACAAGTTCTCCCTCAACTCCCGCGGTTCCGATTACGTCTCCACCTGAGGCTCCGGTTCCATCTCCGCTAACCCCACCAACTTCCACTCAACCTCAGGACGGTCGGTAACGATGAACAGAACACCAGCGCTTTCTCTCGGTATCGGCGGAGGCTGTCTCTTCCTCACCGGTTGTGACGGAGCGCCATCCCTCAACGTGATTGGCTCTTTCTTCCCCGCCTGGATGGTCTGTCTTATCATCTCGATCGTCCTGACGGGGCTATTACGCTTGCTTCTTGTGCGCCGTCAGCTTGAGCCGGCAGTCCAACCAGTCGTACTTTTCTATCCTGCCGTCGTTCTTCTTCTTTGTTGCCTGTTGTGGCTCATCTTCTACCGGTAAGGAGGGGGGGTATGGATACCGCCGTTCAAATTGCGAATCGCCAACGAACCGGACGCTGGGTGCTGATCGGCGTAGGCGTCGCCGCGGCAATTGTGCTGCTGCTGGTCGTCTACCAGATCAACTACCATCCGCGTACCGACGACGCCAACGTCTGGGCCAACTACATCGAGGTCGCTCCCGAGGTCACCGGCTGGCTGGTAGAACTTCCCATTAAGGACAACGCCTTCGTGAAGAAGGGCGAGCTGCTGTTCGTCATCGATCCTCGCCCATATGAGTATGCACTGAAGCAGGCGCTCTCCGATCAGCAGGCGCTCGAAGAGCAGATCATTGACGAGCGCCGCCGCATTGCCGCTCAAAACAGTGCGGTAACGGCCGCTGGTGCTGCGGTCTCGACATCGAAGACCGGCATCCAGACTGCTGGAAGCAATATCGACGCGGCCCGCGCGGCCGTCGGACGCGCCCAGGCTGATGCTACTGCCGCCGCGGCGCAGCTCAAGCTAGACACCAACGACCTGCATCGTATCGAGCCGCTGCTCCAGAAGCAGTACGTTACCGTCGAGCAGGTCGATCATGCCAACACCGCCGTCCGTGTCTCGCAAGGCCGTTACGACGAGGCACAGGCCGCGCTCGTGCAGGCGCAGGCACAACTTGCGCAAGCCACGCTCCGTCATGAGGAGGCCACCTCGCAGGCGGCCGAGTCGCAGGCAAAGCTCGACCAGTCCATCCACGCAATCGACCGCATCGAGACGCTCGAGTCGGAGCGGCCCGCGAAGGCCGCCAGGGTGGACAGCGCGCGGCTCGATCTCGAGCGTACTCGGGTCGTCGCTCCCTTTGATGCCTTTGTCACAGCCCTGAACATCTCGGTGGGTGCTTATGCTAAGCCCGGCACGCCACTGTTTACCCTGATCGATACGCGCGCCTGGTACGTCATCGCCAACTACCGCGAGTCCAAGCTCAAAGCCATCCCCCTCGGCGCACACGTCGACGTGTATCTGCTGAGTCACCCCAACCGCCGGTTCAATGGCCACGTCGAGAGCGTTGGTTTCGGAGTCCTGCCCGAGGACGGCCAGCTCGCCAACGGCCTGCCCAATATCGAGCGCACTCTCAACTGGGTACATCTCTCTGCACGCTTCCCCGTCCGCGTGCGCATCGATGATCCCGACCCGCGACTCTTCCGCATCGGCGAGACCGCAGTCACGGTCGTGAGGTAAATTTCCATGACCGCGATTGTCGCCGGATGGACCGAGCGCCTCTGGCAGGACCTCCAACCTACTCCCGGCCGCTTGAACAGTACCCTGCGCGTCGTACTCGCCTCGGTCATTACGCTGATTCTGCTGATGACGCTGCGCATGCCCTTCGCCGGACTTGGCATGTACTACATCTTCCTCGTCGGCCGCGACTCTCCGGCCGTCTCCCTTCGCTCCGCGATACTCTCGTTGCTCACCGTAGCAGCCTTGATCGCCGCCGTGCTCGCTGTGATCATCGTCACTGACAACGATCCGATGTCGCGTGTGCTGAGTGTCGCCGCCGCCGGTTTCCTGGCCGGGATGTTCCTGTTGTCGAGTACCACCCCGGGGTTAGCCGTGATCTTCGGCTTCCTCTTCGCCACGCTCATGTCACTCTGGGAGACCCATGCCCCCGCGGGCCCGCTGGTCAAGCAGATGCTCTACCTGCTCGGCACGGTGTCGCTGGCTATAGGCTCTGTCGTCGTTGTCGAATACGTCTTTGGCCGCCGCAATGCCGTCGAGGACCTCCAGAAGGAGCGCATCACGCGCTACCAGGCGCTCGAAACGATGTTCTCGCTGTACGCCCAGGGAGCGGATGCCACGCAGATCTCCCCGGCCGTCATTCGCGTCTCGCGTCTCGCCGCCGAGGGCCAGTACGGCATGCAGCGGCTCTATAACATCATCGTCGAGCGCAACCTCGACCCCAGCGTACTCCCCATCGGTGCGCGCGTTCGGATCACTATGCAGGCGCAGCTCCTGGATGTTTCAGCTGCCTTCGGTCTTCAACGCCCCGCTCTCTCCGACCCCGCCCTTCGCCAGCGCTGCGCTCACATCGCGAACCTCTGCCACTACCTTGCAATCGACACCGCTCCACCGGACCTGCGCCAGCTGTTGGCGGGGGAACGCCCCGTAGGCCCAGAGCCCACGCTTCTCGATCGCGTCGACCTGGTGCTGCACGACATCATCTCCATGCCAATGAAAGGCGACGCGGCCCCCAGCAAGAAGCTCATCGCCCTCCCTTCGCGCCAGGTTCCGTTCCTGATTCCGGGAGCCCTCCGACAGCCTCAGAACATCGCCTTCGCCCTCAAGATCAGCCTCTGCGCCGCGCTCTGCTACATCATCCCTCTGGCTGTCGGATGGCCTGGCATCTCTACCTCCATCGCCACCGTGTTCATTGCCGGGCTCGGCACCAGCGGGGCTCTCAAGCAGCGCCTTATCTTCCGCGTTGCCGGCTCCTTAATCGGGGGCCTCATCTTCGCCCTGGGCTCCACCGTCTTCCTTTTTCCCCACATGGACTCGATCACCTCCCTGGTCCTACTGACCGCCGCAGTTGTCTTCTTCTCCGCCTGGGTGGCCGGTGGACGCCAGTTCAACTTCGTCGGGCTGCAGACCGCCTTCTCTTTTCACCTGGTGGTCTTCGCCGGCTTTTCCGCTCTTACGCAGCTCGCACCCCCCCGCGACCGCCTCGTGGGCATTCTGCTGGCGCTGGTAATCATGGCCTTTGTCTTCGACCAACTCTGGCCAGTCCGTAACGTGACAGCCATGCGCAGCTCCCTTGCCACCATCCTTCGCGGCGTCGCCGTGCTCCTCCGCCAGTCCCGTACCACCGCTGAATTCTTGCGCCCGGCTGACAGCTTCCGCGATCTGGTTGGCAAGACTGTCGCCAACATCCGCACGATGAACGACAGCATTGAGTACGAGTTCGGCGTCGACCGCATCCAACACCAACACGCAGGCGACACCATCCTCCGCGCCTCGCTCACCGCCGTCGCCTTCTTCTGGAACGGGTACGCCGTCCTGCACCGGGAGGAGGATAGCGACTTCCTCGCCGAGCCTAGGCTGATAAAACTGCGCTCCATCCTAGCCGACGGTATGGACGCCATGGCCCAGTCGGTGACCCACAAGACGGACCTTGCAGTCGTCGACCCCGCGGCTCTGATCGACCGCTCCCTGCTCACCCATCCGCGCTATGGCGAGTACGCCCAGAACGCTATCGCGCGCTTCGGCGAACTCCAGAACTTCGTCGTCCAGCTGAAAACCCTGCCGTAGTCGATCACTCCGGAGGACCAGTTCAGCGCAAAATGTTATCCGAAGCCAGGTTAATATTGCGGTCCAGACCCCGGCTTGTAATCATCTCCAAACTTATTCTTATGGTTATTCAGCGGACTGGCAGTCGACTCCATGGTGATCTCACCTACATTCAAGGCTTCACCCGTGACTCGGAGCACTCGTTGAAACTCTCTTTGGTCTGGGGGTTTAGCGTGCTCACTCCAGACGTGCAGGCGATAGCTGCCTGGAGGCACTCCGTGAATCACCACTGCGCCGTTCGCCTGAGATATGCCGTAAAAGGGTGTGCTGAGCGCCAGAACCACCGCTGCCATCTCCGGATGGATATTGCAGAAGATATAAGAAACTCCCTCCCGGTCAAACCTCACCGATCGGCTCGTTCCCGACTCATACAACCCCAGGTCGAATCGTTTGCCGTTGTACAACGAAAACACATTGTGAAAGAAAGGATCAGTGTTAGGAAACTCGACATTGCTGCCAGTCGGCACGACCAAAAGATGCGGCGTGAATTGTTTGTCTTTTTGCAATAGGCGATACGGCGGATGAGTTGGACTCGCCGGCGTCAACCCCAATGCCTGCAACGGCGACAGCCACATGACCACCTCCGATGCGTCGGAAGTCTTTTTCGACCCTGCATCGCCGGATCGCTTTTCGTTTTGTAGCACGATCCTTGCCGACACATCTACTCCCTGCGCCCGCACGGAGATTGTCATCCAGAGCAAGGAGCAACTAACGATTATCAAACGGGCTGTACAACGCACTATTGCACCTCTAGAACTGGTATCCCACAGAGAGCGTGAACACATTGGCCGTAGCTGGCGTTCCGGTGATAGGCCAGGTCCAGATCCTCCGATACTCCGGCGAGAGAATGAGGTATGTCTTTGGCTTGAAAATTAAATTGCCGACGGCCATTCGATTTCGCGCACGAAGTAGCGTCGCGTTTGCTGTCGAAGGCAGTACGATCGCGCGGAAGTCGCCCGCAAAGCCATCGTCCAACCCAATGGACGCATTCGCCTCGAGTGTCCTTCCAAAACGTGATTTGAACTGGGTCCATCCGCCAATATCATTGAGGCCAATCATCTCAGCCGCACCCGAGATAGGATTCGTTCCGTACAGGACGTCTTTGTAGACACCACCGCCTAGACCTCCCAGGGATTGTCCGCGATACCCTTCTCCGCTCACCTCGAAGCGGTGAGCAAACGGGACGCGCCAATCTGTTGTGAACGCCCAGGAATTATTGCTGGTGGGGTATTCACCTGACGTAATATTTGGATAACTCTGCCGACTGTAGTAACCACCTACTCCAATCTGCAGGTTCCGCTCCTCTCCCGCAGAAGAGTATGAGACACGTCCTTCATAGGCTGGCTGCTCCGCTTGCTCGCCGGGACTCGGAGCACGAAAGAAGACATTTGTGGTGTTATATCCAGCAGCGGGGGGGTCCCACAGCCCGGCTTCCAATTTCCAATGCCCCCTATCCGATCCAGAAAATTGATGTGCATATCGAATTTGAGGGGCCCAGGTCCACAAATTCCCGGCCCAAGCCATTCCCGGCTCGGCGACTGTGGCATACGATGTTGGCGATAGCGGAGAGATAAGCGGAGCTTCCATCCCTACTTGCAAGGAATCGCGAGTCCAGTCGAAGTTGATGCTCGCCGTACGCAAGCGAACCAGGCCGGACGCAGTACCGAAGTTGCTGTAGGGAATTCCCCCAAAAAAGTCCACGCTTATATCGGCAGAGGTCCTCGCACCTGCGATCCGGGGGCCAAACCCCTCGATGCCTAGAATTGTCTGACGCAACCCCGCTCCTGCGCTTCCGCTGCTGGAACCGATAGATGGGCTCGTAGCAATAGATGGCAAGTCGATGTTATCTACAGTTCCACGATTGATGAAGGAGTTGAACAAAAGAAGCCCTGAAATGCGAATAGGATATTTTGAACTGCTCTCTAGTTTGGTTTGATCGTGGAGCTTCACCTGCGCCTCAAGTGTCTCAACGCGCTCTTGTAAGTCGCTGTTCCTCTCTATTTGTGGGTCCGGTGCAGTAGCAGTTTTTTCGGGAACGGGCGTAGAAGTTCCGAGTTGCGTCCGGACCTGAGTAAGTTCCTCCTGTAGCTGTTGTATCTGTCGCTGAGACTGCTCCAATTGCTGTCGCGTCGTGGCGAGGGCCAACGCGATCGCGCCGAGCTTCTGCTCCAATTGCGTTTGGCCGCTATCAACGGCCGAGGAAGACGGTACCTCGCCAGGAACTTGGGGGGGCAATTGTCCCAGCAGCGCATGAGTCGTTGAACACGCAAGAAGACAAATGAAGAATCTGTGGGTAAGGTCTCTCATCTTCAACCTCATCGATACGTTGGCGATTGAGTCGGCTCAATCTTTTTCTCTGATATTTTGGCGTGCATCTGCAAAGCGGCTTTTGACAAAACGATCGTGAAGACCGTATTGCGCTCTACCGTCTCTTTCAGCGTAATGCTCCCACCGTGCTCCTGGGCGATCTGTTGCGCCAGGGTGAGCCCAAGGCCGGTCCCGCTCTCTCTGCCTTCACTTACAAACGGCAGAAAAATTGTCTGGCGGACAGCATCGGGCACCCCCGACCCGTTATCTGCGATCTGAATAAAGATCGACTCCGCGTCTTCAAAAAGGGTAAGTACGACAGTCGGAGGGCCACTTCCTTTTCTCGCTGCCTGGCAGCCATTAAGCAAAATGTTATAGACAGCCCGCCCCAACTTCTTCGCGTCCACCCATGCCATCAGCGGTGCAAGTCCGTCCAGCACAATCTTGACGTCTCGTGAGGCAGGATGTGAGCGGACCATATGAGCGGCGTTCTCAACAATCGCGTCCAGTGACTGATACTCCGGATAAAGCGCTCGTCCGGTCCGCGTAAAGAGGAGGAGCGAATCGAGAAGGTCCGTCATACCCTGCACCGCAGTGCGTACCTCCTGCAGCAACTCTTCTCGCTCCAATTGAGGCATAGCCCCATCGCTCATGAACTCCGCGTTGGCATACATCGCGGAGAGATAATGTCTTAAATCGTGCGAAATAGAGCTTGCCATTCTTCCGATGGTTGCGAGCCGCTCGGAATCGATCAACTCGGCCTGGGTGCGGCGAAGCTCGACTCTCATCCGCTCGAAAGCTCGACTGAGTTCTCTTATCTCCTCGACCCCGTCTTCGCTCAATCGGTATTCGAAGTTTCCTCGCGCAAGTTCTCTCGTTCCTCCGACCAACACTTCAAGTGGACGGGTAAGCGTACGAGAAATCGAGATAAACATGCCAATTCCCACGAGCAACGTGAGCAACCCAAGAGTCAACACCCATCGGTTGACCTCATGCTCCAACTGGCTTGCCTGTTTAAAAGATTTCAAAACCACTAGCTTGGGCGCGAGTGCCGAATCCTGTTCTTGCGGCGTTGTCGCGAGATCTGCCGACGTTGCCAGATAATCTTCGCCGTCGAGTTGAATCCCCTGACTGACGTTTGTGGATTGCAGCACTTCTTTCGTTTGTGCAATCAGCTGCTCTTGCAATTCAGGTCTGAGAGTGCTGGCTATTACTTTTCCATCGAAAACAAAAGCTACCTCGGCGGCGGCGGCTTCGCTCACCTCACGCGCGATTTGCGCATTAATTGCATACCCAACAGCCACGTAACCGAGTTGTGTTGTCCCCTTGACCCCGAACCATAAAGGCTGCATCGCTACTTCATAAAGACGTCCCTCAAATGCAAACAGTACCGGCCCTTGCGGCGCACGCAGAGATTGTTCCAGCACTGGCTCCACTCGGTCCCGATTCAGGGGAGTTCCGCGGTTGTAGAGCGCAATCAAATTGCCGCTCTGATCGAACAAGGCAAAGAGGTCATTGCCACTTGCTTCCCAAAACTCAACTCCACCATCCTCGATGGTGCGTGAGTCACCGGCAGTCATTAAGGCTTTAAGGCTGGGGAGATCTGCCAGAAGGGCCGATTCGCGTGAAAGGAGCTCTCTTCGTTGACGTTGCAGATTTTGATAAGTGCGGACCGAGTGCTTCAGATCGGATGCCAGACTGGCCTTGATCTGTCTCTGCACAATTGTACGAATCACCAACAGACTAACTAGACTGCAGCCGAACGATAGGATAATGAGCGGAATGAGCAACGTCGTTCTCATTCGCAGCCTGTCCATGAGTTTTATCCTCCGCAATCGTATCTTCGGTTACGTTCTTAAGTGCCGCGTACAAACTTGTAACCGATACCATGCATCGTGCGGAAGTAGACAGGTCTGACGGGGTCAGGCTCCAGCTTCTGACGCAACTTCATAATGTGATTGTCGACCGTCCGCGTTGTGGGATAAGAATTGTAGTGCCATACGTCATTCAGCAACTCCTCGCGCGTAATCACACGCTCCGCATTTTCTACAAAGTATTGCAGCAGCTTGATTTCGTGCGCCGTGAGCGAGACGAGTACTCCATCCTTAAAGACTTCCATCCCTGAAAAATCGGCAGCGATATTGCCAAACGTGACGCGGTTGTTGGTGGCGGTCCTCTGAGATCTTCGTATCGCTGCCTGCACTCGGGCCATTAATTCTCGTGGGCTGAACGGCTTGGTCACATAGTCGTCTGCACCCATCTCAAGCAAAAGAACTTTATTGGCTACCTCTGAAATAGCACTTAATACAATGACCGGTGTACTCGCCGACCAACTCTTGATGCTCTTACAGACTTCCAGCCCCGACATGGTAGGCAGCATGAGGTCGAGAACCACACCGACTGGCTTCAGATTTTTGCAGCTTTCGAGGCCCTGCTCACCGTCGGCGGCTAGATGAACCTCATAGCCTTCAGTGGTGAATTGGCGATGCAGGGCCTTTTGTATTCTTGGATCGTCTTCGATGACGAGAATCGTGCTCACAGTTCTATTCCTCGATTTGGGGTGCTTCAACCATATGACATGCTGCAATTTTATATACCTCTAACGCCGTGAACCCTTTATATGACATCAAATGACAAAACGGTGGCAATTTAGAGACATCTGACCCTACATCCCGTCTAGCCGTTGGTAGAGTTTGAAGGACGCGGCTCTTCCCACGCTTACGGTTAATGCGCCGAAAATGGACTATGTGACTTTCATCATATCTAGATTGGGCGGCATCCATCCTTCCAACGGTGCCGGGTTTTGGGCCCTCAAGTGACGAAAAACCACCTTCTCAGTCAACGAATGAAAAGGCCCTTTCTCTTCAAACTTGCAAATTTAGGCGTCCGAGGGCTAACGAAAGTGAAAGGGAATACAAAGCATTAGGATGGGTGAAAATTATTTTGATTAGTCGCGTGCAATCGCGGATTACAAACGTCTTACAGTCAATTCTCCAATAATTTGCGTACCGAGTTCAGAATAATGAGTGCTGATCCGAGGAAGGGACCGTCCTATCATGATCGAAGATATTAGACGCAACCTGAGTTTCATTAGAAGACTGTTGCTTCTGGTGGCCGGATCGATGGCCGCCGGCACGCCGAGCATATTGGGTCAAGGAAGTGCGGCTTTGAGCGGCGCAGCACCACTGGCCGCAACTACAGATATCAAGCTCCCAGCGTTCGACGTCGTTTCAATCAAGCCAAACAAATCCGACAGCGGCATGATCAGAGTTATGTACAAACCCGACGGCTATTCAGCGACGAATATCTCGTTGAAGATGCTCATCCTAGGGGCATACGGACTCAAAGAAGACCAACTCTCGGGACTACCAATCTGGGCCGATTCAGCACGATTTGATATCGACGCGAAGGTAGCGGGCGCCGATGTCGCTGAGTTGCAAAAGCTTAAGAATGACCAACGCAGACTCCTGCTTTTGCCGCTTTTGGCCGATCGATTCAAGCTGACAGTCCATGACGAAACCAAGATACTTCCGGTTTATGAGCTAGTCGTCGCGAAGAATGGTTCCAAACTAAAAGAAGCAACGCCTGGGGACGCGTACGCCAATGGAGTCAAAGGCCCTGACGGCGGCGGACGAGTAGGCATGATGACGATGAGGCCCGGTCAACTCACAGCGCAAGCTGTTCCCGTGACATCCTTGGTGAACATATTGTCACAGCAACTCCACCGCACCGTCATGGATAAGACCGAACTCACCGGCAAGTACGATATTGCACTTCAGTGGACGCAAGACGATGGTTCAAACCCGATGTTCAAAGAAACAGACGACAGCCAACAAAGGGCAGAGCCCCCGCCCGATGCCTCCGGGCCTTCGATCTTTACTGCAGTTCAGGAGCAGCTTGGGCTAAGGCTTCAATCGAGCAAGGGTCCGGTTCAGGTTGTCGTCATCGATCATGTTGAGATGCCTTCTGAAAATTAGTCGAGGCTGAAGGATTCGATGTCTTTGCGGCGAATAAACAGGTGGCTCCGTCTCATGTGCATCCTTGCAAGCGTTGGTGCAGGGCTGGCAATTCCAAGGCCTGCGTTGGCGTCGGAATATCACGGCCAGGTGACCTTCGGCGGCTTGCCGGTTCCTGGTGCGACGATCGCGGCTACGCAAGGCAACCAAAAGATTGTCGCTATTTCCGATCAGCAAGGCAGCTACTTTTTTGCTGACCTGGCGGATGGAACGTGGAAGATTGAGATCGAGATGCAGTGTTTCTCGACGATCGAACAGACGGTAACCATCGCACCAAATGCACCTTCGGCGAAGTGGGAGTTGAAATTGCTTTCGCTCGATCAGATCGTTGCCAAGGCCAAGGAGGTCGAGGTCGAGACCAAGCCGGTGCTCAGTGCAAGCAGCGGTGCTCCGCCGAGCAAGACGGAAGCGCCGAAGCCGAAGGACAGCAACATTGCCGAGGCATCGAAGCCGCAGGAGGACCCCGCCCAGCAACCCGCCGATGGCCTTCTCATCAATGGGAGCGTCAACAATGCAGCGACATCGCAGTTCTCGCTAGCCCCTGCGTTCGGCAATAACCATAGTGGTAAGAAGGGTCTCTATAACGGTGGGCTGGCCGTAATCCTGGGCAACTCGGCGCTGGATGCGCGGCCGTTTTCGCTGAGCGGCCAGACTACGCCAAAGCCAGACTACAACCGGCTGACAGGCGTCGTTACATTGGGAGGCCCGCTGAATATTCCCCACCTGCTTCATCATGGACCGAATTTCTTTGTTGCCTATCAACGGACCCAGAACGGCAATGCTACAACACTGTCGGGGCTGGTGCCGACCGCGGCGGAACGGAATGGCAATCTACCCTTTGGGGTCGTGGCACCAGTCACGCAGGCGCAATCTTTATTGAAGTTGTACCCGTTGCCCAATGTTGTCGGAGATTCGTTGTACAACTACCAGGTCCCGGTGATCAGCAACACCCATCAGGACGCTCTGCAACTGCGCCTCGACAAGACCCTTGGCAACAAAAACCAGCTCTATGGTGGATTTGCGTTCCAAAGTATCCGGGCCGACGCCACTAACCTGTTCGGTTTTGTCGATACGACGAATACGCTGGGCATCAACGCCAACGTCAATTGGGCACACCGATTCAGCCATGAGCTCTTCCTGACGACCGGGTACAAATTCAGTCGATTGAGAACGCAGGTTATCACCAACTTTGAGGACCGCATCAATGTCTCAGGCGAGGCAGGCATCACCGGCAATAATCAAGATCCGGCCAACTGGGGACCGCCGACGCTTATTTTTGCAAGCGGGATCGCCAGCCTCTCCGATGCGCAAAGCGCCTATAACCGCAGCGAGACGAATGCCGTCTCCTCTTCCATCTTGTGGAACCATGGCCACCACAATGTCACTCTGGGCGGAGACTTTCGCAGGCAGGAGTTCAATTACCTCACGCAGCAGGACCCAAGAGGTACCTTTACGTTTACGGGAATCGCGAGCGGCAATTCTGATTTCGCAGATTTCCTGGAAGGCATCCCGGACACCAGTTCCATTGCCTACGGCAATGCAGATAAGTACCTTCGACAATCTGTCTACGACGCTTACCTGACGGATGACTGGCGACTGCGACCAGAACTTACTATCAATGCCGGCATACGTTGGGAGTATGGCGCGCCAATCACTGAGCTCTATGGACGACTCGTCAACCTTGATATCGTTCCGGGCTTTTCCGCGGTGGCGCCGGTGCTAGGTAGCGACCCGACTGGGTCTCTGACAGGCGAAACGTATCCGGCTTCGCTGATACGACCCGACTGGCTCGGAATCGAACCGAGAATCGGAATCTCGTGGCGGCCGATACCAGGGTCGTCAGTCGTGGTTCGAGCCGGATACGGAATCTACGACGACACCTCGGTCTATCAGGCGACCGCTCTGCAGATGGCGCAGCAGTCACCGCTCTCGACGAGTTTGATCGTGCAGAACAGTCCCGCATGTCCGCAGACGCTGGCGAGCGGATTCAACCCATGCTCCTCTATTATCGCAACTACGTTCGCGGTCGATCCGAACTTTCGCGTCGGATACGCGCAGACCTGGCAGTTGGCCGTTCAGAGCGACCTGCCCGCAGCGTTGCAGATGACCGCGACTTATCTCGGTATCAAGGGGACACGAGGGGTGCAAGAGTACTTGCCGAATACCTATCCCATCGGCGCCGCCAATCCCTGTCCGGCATGTCCAGCAGGCTTTGTGTATCGCACCTCCAACGGCAACTCCACGCGTGAGGCCGGGAGCCTTCAACTGCGACGGAGGCTACGTAGCGGCTTTACCGCGTCGTTGCAATACACCTACTCAAAGTCAATCGACGACGACTCGGTACTGGGCGGTCAAGGGCCTGTCGCTACCACATCCACAACGGGACCCGGAGCCACGACCGGAGCTGCAAACTCGAGCCCACAGTCCGCAGTCGTCGCGCAGAACTGGCTCGACCTGAACGCGGAGCGGGGACTCTCGACCTTCGATCAACGGAACCTGCTGAACGCGCAGATTCAGTACACGACAGGGGTCGGGCTTGGCGGGGGGGCCCTATTAGGAGGGTGGCGCGGGAAATTATTAAAGCGATGGACCGCCCTTGGCCAGATATCCGCCGGGAGTGGTCTGCCGGAGACCCCCATCTATCTCGCTGCGGTACCCGGCACTGGTATAACAGGCAGTATCAGACCGAACTCCACAGGGGCGTCGGTTTATGACGCGCCTGCTGGCTTTCATCTGAATGCTGCCGCGTATATAGCGCCACCTGCCGGCCAATGGGGAGATGCCCGTAGGAACTCAATCACAGGCCCAAGTCAGTTCACCCTCAACGCCTCGCTACAGCGGACGTTTCGATTGAAGGATCGCTACAATCTGGATCTTCGGGTAGATTCGACGAACCTTCTCAACCATGTAGTGTTTACCAGTTGGAATACGACGTTGAACCCTGGCTCAAATCTGGCTTTGAGCAGCCCGCTCTTCGGACTGCCCGCGGCCGCCAACGCAATGCGCAGCCTGCAAACCACCCTGCGCCTGAGGTTTTGAAGTATGCGACCGCTGCTTACAATTCTTCTGTTTGCCACTCTCAGCGCCAAGGCCCAGACGATCGGGCAAAATGCGGCCCCTGGCAGCAGCAATACCACCACCCTGTCTGTACGGTCGCAAATCGTTATCGAGACGGTGGTCGTCAAGGACAAGAAGGGAAACCCGGTCGATGGACTGACCGCGAAGGACTTCACCGTAACCGAGGACGGCGTGCCTCAGAAGGTCCGCTTCTGTGAACAGCAGTCCATGCCGTCAACTCTCAGTGATGTTCCTGCGACTCCGTCGCGGCCGGAAGACATCACGCTCTACAACCGGTTGGCGCGGAGCCAAATCACGCCTGAGGACCCAGGAGATGTTCGATATAAAGATCATCGTCTCCTTGCGGTGTACTTTGACATGACGGCGATGCGGCCCGCCGATCAACTACGTGCGCTCTCCGCTGCCGAGAAGTTCATCCGAACGCAGATGACAACTTCAGATCTGATTTCGATCATGAGATATTCGGGAGGCTCGGTCGACGTACTGCAGGACTTCACGGCCGATCGCAACCGGCTGCTAAGCATTCTCGAAACGTTGGTCGTCGGCGAAGGCCAGGGCTCTGCAGAAACCGTCGACGACGCGAGCAGCGCCGACACCGGAGCTGCCTTCGGTCAGGACGACAGCCAATTCAACATCTTCAATACGGACCGGCAGCTCTCAGCGCTGCAGACGGCCGCCCGGATGCTGGGACAGTTGAACGAAAAGAAGTCGCTGATCTACTTCGCCAGTGGCCTCAGATTGAATGGCGTCGACAATGAGGCGCAGCTTCAGGCCACCGTCGATGCGGCCATCCGCGCGGGTGTTTCGTTCTGGCCGATCGACGCTCGTGGCCTGGTAGCCCAGGCGCCGCTTGGAGATGCCACGCAAGGATCGGCGGGGAACGTTGGGATGTACTCCGGGGCCGCGGCACTTGCGACGACGACCAACCTCCAGCAGTCGCAGGACACCCTGTTCGCCCTTGCCGGGGACACGGGCGGGAAGGCCCTGCTCGACTATAACGACCTGACAAAGGGAATCGTGCAGGCGCAGCAGGCCATTACCAACTACTACATCCTGGAGTACTACCCGACCAACACCGCCCTGGATGGAAGGTTCCGGCGCGTCAAAATCTCGGTAAATCCTGACCTCGACGCGAAGCTGGACTACAGGCAGGGTTACTACGCGGGTAAAGAGTTCAGTAAATTCACTACGGTCGATAAAGAACGCCAGCTTGAGGACGCCCTGATGCTGGGAGATCCGATCACCGACCTGACCATTGCAATCGAGATCAACTATTTCCAGCTGAACAGAGCGGAATACTTCGTCCCGATCGTGGTGAAGATCCCGGGACGTGAACTTGCCCTGGCCAAACGAGGCGGTGCGGAACACACTCTGATTGACTTCGTCGGTGAGATCAAGGACGTCTACGGAGGCACGACCGTCACTAATGTACGGGACAACGTGAATATCAAATTGACCGACGCTACGGCGAGCGAGCTAGCGAAGCAGCCTATCGAGTACGAGGCTGGCTTCACGCTTCTTCCCGGAAAGTACATGATCAAGTTTCTTGCGCGCGACGATGAAACGGGAAGAATCGGGACCTATCAAACTACGTTTGTGATTCCCAACCTGAATAAGGAGGAGAAGCGGGTCCCTATCAGTTCGGTGGTGTTGAGCGGCCAGCGTGTGGATCTGAAGAACGCGATCTATAACGCTGCAAAGACCAAAGACCAGGAAAAAGAGGCAACAGTCAACCCGTTGGTCCAGGACGGCAAGAAATTAATTCCCAGCGTGACTCGCGTGTTCAGCAAAGGACGTGATTTTTATGTCTACCTTCAGGCCTACCAACAGAGTGCAGCCGACACCAAACCGCTCGTCGCCTTTGTGAGCTTTTACCAGGGACAGACGAAGGTATTCGAAACGCAGCCCATGGCGGTGACGCGAGCATCAACTAGCCGGTTGGGGACCGTGCCTCTCAGCTTCAGCATTGGTCTCAATCAGCTTCTTGCGGGTCAGTATGACTGCCAGGTAACCGTACTCGATCCCACAGCGATGAAGGGAACGTTCTGGCAAGCTCCGATCATGGTTGTGCCTTAGTGGCACTTTAAGGCCGTTGTTTAGACCCTGATAAAGATCCTCCGACGATAGAGCACTGAGACGAAGAGCCAGCAGACCGCAACAAATCCGAGCGAGTAAAGCAGAGACGCAAAAGCCTGATTCGGGACAACGTTCTGAATGAACCGGTAGAGCAGCTGCTGAAGATTCAGGTCCTGCCGTGGATGGATGCTGCTGAATGCCGACTGCAGGAGTTCGGAGAAGACATACGCTGTGATCGCGTTCGTGCCGAACACTAAAAAGGGAGTGAGGAAACGGGAACGGTCTGGTCGGTTGGGACCTTTCTTAGGCAGATCGACGATCAGGAGGCATAGAGCGAGCAGCAGCAGACTGAGACCGCCGGCGAAGAGAACGTAGGAGCTGGTCCAAAGTTTTTTGTTGATGGGAAAAGAGAGGTTCCACAGACCACCGAGAAGGACCCCACTGAGACCAGCGGCGGCGATGCCGACACCCTTCGCGGTCAGCGTTCGCCGTGTTCGCAACCAGATGCCGGTGAGGAGGCCGAGAAGAGAGGTCGCCAGGGCAGGCAGTGTGCTGAGAAGACCTTCGGGGTCGCGGGTGTGTTCGTAAAGGTGCGAGGCGGAGAAGATTTTCCGATCGAGCCATGCGGCGAGATTGGCGTCGCGGTCGA
>Ga0210393_10001753_pt1 | contig 18036 bp, 18 predicted proteins | sample IncBWC27OmetaG_FD_160068 | JGI IMG/M metagenome (GOLD analysis project Ga0210393, IMG submission 160068) | Forest soil microbial communities from Barre Woods Harvard Forest LTER site, Petersham, Massachusetts, United States - Inc-BW-C-27-O ... | reverse complement strand
AGTCGATCCCATTCCTGTTGCTAGCGCTAAAGGGATTTATTTCTACACACCGGAAGGCAAGCGCTTCATCGACTTCAACAGCCAGCTCATGTCCGTCAACATTGGACACGGCGACCCGCGCGTCATTCAGGCCATCACCGAGCAGGCGGCCGCGCTCACCTACGCGAATCCCTTCATGGCGACGGAAGTTCGCGCGCGCCTTGGCGCGAGGCTCGCCGAAATTACTCCCGGCGATATCGACACCTTCTTCTTCACCAACGGCGGCGCCGAAGCGAACGAGAACGCCATCAAGCTCGCGCGCTTCTTTACCGGACGCCACAAGATCATCGCGCGCTATCGCTCCTATCACGGCGCGACTGCCGGCGCCATCAGCCTTACCGGCGATCCCCGCAGATGGGCCGCCGAGCCTGGCATTCCGGGCGTGGTTCATGTGCTCGATCCTTATCATGGTATCGAGCGCGGATGGGAATCGGCGGAGAGTTCGCTGGCCATGATTGAAGAGACGATACAGCTTGAAGGTCCTAACACCATCGCGGCGTTCATCCTTGAGCCGGTGACTGGAACGAATGGCATTCTGGTTCCGCCGGACGGATATCTCGTCGGCCTGCGCAACATGTGCGACAAATACGGGATCTTGATGATTGCCGATGAAGTGATGTCGGGCTTTGGGCGAACTGGGACATGGTTTGCGGTCGATCACTGGAAGGTTGTCCCCGATCTGCTCTGCATGGCGAAAGGATTGACCTCCAGTTATTTGCCGCTGGGAGCGGTTGGCATGCGTCATCACATTGCGCAGCATTTTCAGGACAAAGTATTTTATGGAGGGCTGACATACAACAGCCATCCCATGGGCTGCGCGGCAGCGCTGGCGACGATTCGCGTGTATGAAGAAGACGGGCTGATCGACAACGCGAAGAAAATGGGCGCGGTGCTGAAGCAGTTGGGGGCGGAGATGCAGGCGAAACATCCGTCGGTGGGCGCGGTGCGCTCGATTGGATTATTCGGCATCGTCGAACTCATTCGCAATCGCAAAACACGGCAGCCGATGGCGCCATTCAATGGCACGTCCGACGAAATGGCCGCGCTCGGCCGCTCCTTCCGCGAGCAGGGGCTCTACACCTTCGTTCGCTGGAACACTTTCTTTACCAATCCTCCGCTCTGCATCAACGAGCAGCAGATGCGCGAGGCGTTTGCCATCATCGACCGAGCGTTGGAAATTACGGATAAGGCTGTTGTCGATTGAACCCGGCTGCTGGAAACTCCGCGTGAGTCATCAGTCATTCGCTATCTTCCCTGTATCGCGCCTGTATCACGCCGATATTTTCGCGACGTGCTAGAATTTCCAGCAAGTCTCCCCCTGACCCTTGGTGTTGTTACCCCAAAATCCAAAACCACACGAGGACAAGTATGACCCTGCTTATCGCGAAGTTGCGTTTGCTGCCAAAGATTTGGCTGTTTGCCCTAACCGCGTTTGTCTGTGCAATCACCACAAGCGGCGCAGCCCAGAATCTCTCCAACCCGATGGTTGGAAAAACCCTGACCACAGTGTTCACTTATCCTAACTTCAGCGACATTGCCGGACTTACCTTGAACGGCAACGCGGAGAAAGCCGGCTCGGTGCTGCTGGTTGGCCCAGCCGCATTTGACCAGATTGGGTCGGCTTATTACACGACTCAGGTCAACGTCGGCCAAGGCTTTGCAACCACGTTTACGCTTAACATGAAACCGGCCAGTGGAAGCAGTACGACCGCTGACGGGATGTCATTCATCATTCAGAACAGCAGTGTGAATGCTTTGGGCACCAGCACCGGCCAGCCCGGCTATGACGGAATTCCGGATAGCTTGGCGGTAGAATTCGACACCTTTTACAATCCTCAAATTTTCGATCCGAATAACAACCATGTTGGAATTCAGAGTTGCGGCACGGCTCCTAATTCCTTCGATCATCAGGGGAGCTGCGATCTGGGCTTGCAGCCCACGCTTCCAGTTACGTTGGCCGATGGCAACCCCCATAAGGTACAAATCAGCTATCTGCCGCATACCAATGGGGTCGGCACGTTTTCCATTGAGATTGACAGCCAACATGTATTGAGCATCGGGGTGAACCTGGCAACCCTGCTCAGCCTAAACGGGAATGACGCTTGGGTAGGTTTCACGGCAGGTTCTGGAGCGGACTTCGAGTATGGAACGGTCCGCAACTGGACCTTCGCCACGGTCGGCAGCGCGCCGGCAAAGTGAAACGAAATCATAGCCGGGGCGGAGTGTCTCGACCGCCCCTTTTTTTTGTGACTGACGCTGGAGAAGCAGCCTCACTTGCCTTCCCCGCGAGCAAGGGCTTTACACTTTTGTGCGCTGGAACACTTTCTTTACCAATCCTCCTCTCCGCATCAACGAGCAGCAACGGCGCGAGGTGTTTGCTGTGTTCGCTCGAGGGTGTTGGAGATTACGGATCGGTCTGTGAGCTAGTTTCGAATACGTGGTAAGCCAAAGTTGAGCGGGCGCCGTCGAGTTTATTTAAGCTGGGCCAGCCCCCGACTGCCTATCGCCTCAAATCCATTTGTCGATACGGAGGAGTTTCAAAACGAACGCCCCGATCTTTTGCCTTCGTCCCGAGCGAGTCAGAGGCACACTAATAGAACGCGAGACTCGGGTTTTGAAAGCGGAGAGTCCCAAGAATCTCCGCCATGAGAATCCACCGAGGTTCATTCGTTCCCCGCAATTTCCACGAACCTTTCATCTACAAAGCCTACCCAGCTCCCTTCATCTACCCTTACATGACAGGCATGTCTCCCATCCGTCGTACGTTTGCAGATAGGTTCTAGCAGGGTTAGCAGATCACCCTTATGTAAAACAGCGATGTCTTCGTCTGCACCTACGCCACACGGAAAGGTTCCGGTAGCGAACGCACAATGCTTCTGCAATTGACTGTACTCCTTGACTACAACCAGCTTGCAGCAAGGTCCTTCAACTACCCCAAAAGAGGTAGCAGTGGTCCTCGGAGACTGTTCGCCCGCACGGAACCGCCTATTCTCTGCGTCTTAACAAAATCCTCCCAATAGAGCAGTGGTGAAGCACAATAGCCTGCTTCTTCCTCTGTTGTTCCGTCGCTTTCTCTTTTCGTATCAGCAGCACAGAAGTCGTCTTTCGTTTTTACTTCTGCTTTCAGGCCGTGCGTCCTTGCCCAGGTTACAGTCACAGGAACATTTCCTTGTTGTTTTGGTATCCTCTGAGCTGCTGTTGCTGCAGGCTCCACGATGTCAGAAATCCGGGCGGTGCCGGAACCGGCTTGGGGATCCTGAGTATGGATGCGAGCGGCGTAGTCAGAAGCGATCTGGTCGTCGCTCTTGTTCTGTGCATGTGCATCCACAGTCTCCGATCCTGCTTTGGGTTTTGAGTCATCTGAGAAAATACCGATAAGGACTACTATGAAAAGCACGAACACAATCAACATGAGAGGGTGTTTCTCTGCCCATCCGCGCAATGGAGCCCAGTCGTAGCTCTTCCCCTGCCTTGGAGCCGCCGAAGATGTACGCGTGTAATGCGGCTGAGATTGTGGCGGGGCTTGTTGAGGTGGTGCTTGCGGCGCGTTCTGCCGTCTGTATTCAGCTAATTGTCGGTCGTAGTCTCGGCGCTTACTAGAATTTGAAAGTACCGTGTATGCTTCAGTAATCTCCTTCGCTTTCTCCTCAGCTAGAAGCCTCAGATAGGGCGCCAAGTTGGCGATTGTGTCAGGATGCACCTGTTTGATGAGGTCCCGATACGCCGTTTTGATTTCGGGCGGCGAAGCCGTTTCTGGAACGTTTAGGACTGTGTAATACGTTTCGTCGCTCATTTGCGTCAGCCCTGCGGCAGAAATCGACTCGCATCCGTGATTGCAGACCTCAAGTTCTTGGAGAGGACGTGTGTTGCTAGGTCCGAGCGAGTTGCCAGCTGCTTGAGAAAATCCCCGTCAGCATCGTCAGTCCCGATACAAATGATATCGACGCTGCGGTTCTTCAGGCTGCCGGCGACCTCTAGAGCCGCGTCGTTATCGTCGCTCTGCCCGTCCGTCACAATCACAACTGCGGCAAGTTCGCGGAATTTCCCAGCTAGCACAAGACCCGCAGCGAGGTCAGTAGTGCCGCCCACGAGACCGACGTTGACACAAGAGATCTTGCCTGCGAAATGAGCAGGATCAATCGTCGGGTCACAAACCATTGCAGCACGGTCTGTCTCGACGCCGTCAGCCGCTCGCAGGGACAACTTGCCCTCTTTGTTAAGGGTGAGCAATTTTCTCATTTGGATTCTTTGGACAGCGGCCCACGGCACGGCGGGGGAGTCGTGCTCTCTCCCTCACAGTCGGGTTCCTTTTTACTCTTTGGCGGGAGGGAATGCTAGGCGCTTTCGTGGGGTTGAGGTGGCACGGAGTGGGGATCTTGGTGAGGTTGCGCCGAGACTTCAAAATCCCCACTTCTCGCAAGGACGCGAGAAATGGGGGACCCGGCAAGGTCACGATCAAGATCGACCTCCAAGTCAACTTCAAAGGCAACGGACAGGAGTGTCTGTTCTACACGAGCCGGGGTGTCGCTGCGCTCCGCTGACAGCCGAGGCGGCTGTCGCTACATGCGTTGTGGCGCTGCATGCGACAGCAGGTTCCTCCACTGCGCCGTCGCTTTCGCTCCGGCTCCGGTCGGAATGACAAAGAGTTTAGGCGCGCCAGATGTGCTGTTGGGCGTCGAGCGAGGAGAACATTACGGGTTCATGGTGCACGCTGGTGGCGTGGTTGTTGATGGCGGTGGCGGCCTGGGTGCGGAGGTTGCCGTCGCGCGGGTCGAAGTCGAGCGTGCTGACGTGGTGGGCGCAATGAGTGCAGGTGAACTTCATGCCGCCCTTGATGCGTCCGATGGTGTAGAGGCGTTTCACAGATTTGAGTGTAACTGTTTGGCGGAGAAGTGAAAGGCACGGGGGTCGGGCAGCGAAGGTAACGAAGTGGATTGGGGAGGGAGTTCCAAAGTGGGAATGAGTGCGGTCGCTTCGCTTGCGGGACAGCCGAGGCGGCGGTCCCCACATGGGCCGTGGTGACGCCGTGAGACGTGGCGATGTACGCAAACAGCAGGTTCCTCCACTTCGCCGTCGCTGTCGCTCCGACTCCGGTTGGAATGACAAGATTTAGATCAGGCATCACTTTTCCAGGCGGTTGTATTTCTTCAGGGCTTCGCGGAGGCGGTCGTGGGGGAGAGCGATGACTTCGTGATCGTCGATGCCTTTCATGGTTTCGGCGGCGACCATGGCGTTGACGACGGCTTCCTCTGTCGCTTGGACGGTTGCAAGGAACATGGGGTCGAGGGAATCGTTGGGGAGCATGGTGAGCTGGTGAAGGCCTTTGCTTCCGACTGCGCCGGGGTTAGCGGTAGAGAAGGCGAGGAAGATGTCGCCGGAGCCATCGCCGGAGTAGCTGCCATCGCGGCCGAGGCCCAGGGAGACGCGGCGCGCGATGCGTTTGAGTTGGGTGGGGATGAGCGGAGCGTCAGTGGCAACGATGACGATGATGGAGCCAGTGTCGCGGGCACCGAGCGGCCCGTCGGGCCGCTGGACAGCCGAGGGCGGCTGTCCCCACATTGAACTTGCGGTTTCATCTTTGCCATACGCGGGGCGCTCGGGAATTTCTTTGCCGACGGGAACTCCGGCGATGCGGAGCTGATCGCGGCGTCCGTAATTGCATTGCACGAGGACGCCGACGGTGTAGCCTCCGGATTTGGCGTCGAGCACGCGAGACGAGGTGCCGATGCCACCTTTGAATTCGTTGCAGACCATGCCGGTACCGCCGCCGAGGTTGCCTTCTTCGACCGGGCCAGTGTGGGCGACGTCAAGGGCGTGCCAGGCGTCTTCGGGATGAACGTGGAATCCGTTGATGTCGTTGAGCCAGCCGTCCCAGGTTTCGGCGACGACGGGGAGCGACCAGAAATAGCCTTCCATGTCAGCAGTGCTGTGCTTGACCTTCCAGGCAATGACGGCGTCGCGGACCACGCCGACGCTGTGCGTGTTGGTGATCATCACGGGGCCGTCGAGGAAGCCGGAGTCCTCGATCCAGGTGGTGCCGGTCATTTCGCCATTGCCGTTGAGAGTAAACCAGGCGGCGAAGACGGCGTCATTGGAAGTTTTCCCGCGAGGATGAATGGCGGTAACTCCAGTGCGGACGGGGCCTTTACCGACCACAAGTTTTCCGCTGCCGGAGATGAGCGTGGTGTGGCCCACCTCGACGCCTTTTACATCCGTGATGGCGTTGTTGGGGCCGGGGATGCCGTCGAAGGGGACGCCGAGATCGCGGGCGCGAGGCTTTTGCCCGTGGGCGGCGAGGGTCAGAGTGAGTAGGAGCAGAAGCTTCGGCATTGAGTTGGGTGAGCGCAACAGTTGGGGCTCCGTGAGAATGGGAAGTATAAAGGATTGGGCATCGCGAGGACTTTGAATTCATTACGGAGTTATCGGGATTGTCCCCGGAGCGGCTCTTCCGCCACTTTCGGGCTAGTAGAGATTTACCTCGCACTTCCACAGCTTGCGCTGCATTCTTGCTCCGCTAGCGGCTGCCAGCGATCCAAAACGACAACGTTGAAGCGGGAACAGGCATCGGAGAGAGGTGAGCAAATTGTGAAGGAGCGGGGTACAATCGCGTGAAGAAAAACTTTCGTGGGGGGAATATGGACGGGTGGAAGAAGGCGGTGCTGGCAGGCGCAGTAGGGGCGGCGACGATTTTGTTTCTGAAGAAGAGAAATGCGGCGGGTGTGTTGGCGGGTGGCGTGGCGCTGGCGGTGCTGGCGGCGGAGTATCCAGAAAAGTTTGAGCGAGTGCGGGAATCGTTGCCGGGTTATTTTGATCGAGGGATGCAAGTGATGGAGATGGCGGCGCGCGCGGGCAAGCGCATTACGGAAGCAGCGGGACAGAGCGCGATGGATACGTGGGAAGAGATTTAGGGCGGGCTTCTGACGTCGGAGCCCGGCTACTCGATCCCGAGCTGTTTTTTGGCGTCGGGGCTGAGACGTTCGGGGGTCCAGGGTGGGGTCCAGACAACATTGACGGTGGCGTTGCGGATGCCGGGTAACTGTTCGAGGCGGGATTTGACCTGGGCGCTGATGTTGACGTGCTCGGGACAGCCTTGTGAGGTGAGGGTGAGGTCGACGGTGACGTCCTGTTTGTCGTCTGGTGCGGTGGCGAACTGGACGGAGTAAATGAGGCCGAGGTCGACTATGTTGACGGGGATCTCGGGATCGTAGCAACTTCTAAGCGCGCTTAGGACGTCTTGTTCTGTGGCTGGGGGCATGGGGTCTTTCTTTAGTGTATCGCAGGACGGCCTTTCTGGTGACGGCGTCTAAAATCTTTACAACAACAGAGGACACAGCGGTCACAAGTAAGAAAATACTCGCATGATGAGCGAAGAGGCTAAGAAGAGGATACAGATTGCGTTGGCCCTGGCGATTGTGGTGGCAGGGCTGCGCGCGGGCTACATCCTATATCAGCGCCATGAGGACTATGTTGCGGCGCAGAAGCAGGCCCAGGCGAAGAATGCCGGATACTCGAATGCGGATTACTACGTCTCGCCGAAGAAACTGTATCCGTTTGATTTGAAGTCGGCGAAGCAATTGACACAGCAGCCGGTGTGGGTCAAGGAAGGCTATCGTTATACGTATTATCCGTACGATGCGGCGCGGAAGCGGACCGATTTTGGGCGTGAGGCCGGACTGTTGTTGCCCATCGAGCGATTGGAAATTAAGGATGTGGTTGCGGATATTCCAGTGGGAGCAGGGAGCCGGCGTCAGGTAATGGCGGCGTTCAAGAAGGAAGGGAAGAGTTACGCGGTGCCGATTGGATTCGAGAATGAAGGGCAATACAAAATTTATTCGGACGAGATTTTTTATGTGGAAGATCCGCACGATTTGTACAAGCACTGGCCGGCGGATGTGTGGCAGGCGATCGCGCAGCATGAAGTGAAGCCGGGAATGGATGAACTGCAGGCGGATTTCGCTGTGGGGATGGGTGTGCCGGATCAAGGCGGCGGCCCGGATGAGAAGACGGTCCGATATCCGAATGGGGGGAAGCCGCTGGTGGTGAGTTATCGGGGCGGGAAGGTGGCCGAGGTTAAGGCTGGGGGCTAGGAAGTCAAAGGCCCCACCCTTCGGCTTCGCTCAGGGCAGGCTTTCTCGCAAAAGGCGCGAGAAATGGGGCACCCTCATGAGTCATCGTGACTTCTGGGTTCTATTTCACTGCGGCCAGTGCCTGTGAGACTTCATTGATATCGGGAACGACGGGGATATCGTAGTTCTTGTGCCAGGCAAGATTGCCGTTGCGGTCGATGATGGAGATGGCGCGGCCGGTGATGCCTTTGTCCTCGAGATAAACGCCGTATTTAGCCGCGACGGCGCCGCGTGGATGGAAATCGGCCAGCAGCGGATAGTGGATGCCCATCTTGTCCGCATAGGCTTTGTGGGACCACACGCTGTCAACGCTGATGCCGAGGACTTGGGCGTCAAGCTGGTCGAATTGCTTTTTGTCGTTGACCATGCAGGCGTGTTCCTTGGTGCAGGTCGGGCTCCAGTCGAGGGGATAGAAGACGAGGACGACGTTTTTCTTGCCGCGGAAGTCGCTCAGCTTCACTTCTTTTTGATCTTGATCTTTCAGGGTGAATTCGGGTGCGGGTGCGCCCACGGTTGCTGACATGATTCCTCCGTAAGGTTGCTGGGCAGTATATAAATCGGTTCGAGACTCTATCATAATTGGAGTCCCGTTATCCGTGCCGGGCTGCAGGAAAAACTGAGCGGTGGTAGAAACACCTTGCGGGGCCGATCCTGAAACCAAGGACAAAGGATCCTTCGACTGCTTCGCTCAAGATGACAGATCGAACAGTTCATTTCACGATCGGCGAACTGGCGTCGGCGGGCTTTTCTTCGTCGGCGTGGATTTTTCCGTCATCCTCGGCGTAGAAGGATCGGTGCTCGGCGTCGAGATGGTTGGGCGTCATGGTGAGGATGAAGCTGTCCTTCTTGCCTTTGAAGCCGGCGGTGTACTCGCCACGATGGGGATCGACCATACGCTTGGTGAAAGATCCGGAGTGGACGAGTTCGGAGAGCGAAGTGGCGAAGTGGTCGTACTGTTTCTGGAAGCGGTGCTGGGCGCGGAGAACGACGCGCATGTAGGCGAGGGCGGCGGCTTCGGATTCGGAGCGGGCCGGGTCGCCGGAGAATTTTGGTTGATAGGTGGGGGAGGGTGTCTGGGCGGCCAGAGGCGAAGTCAGCGGAACTATGTTGGCTGCGGCGAGCGCGAGGCTGAGGATTATGAGGGAACAACGGGTGCAACTTTTTGTCATGCTGAATTTTCTCCGCACTTGGCGCGGGCAAGAATTAACGCGCCAATCTCCGCTGTGACACGGTCTTTCGAATCCGTTTTTCATGTTACTCCCGTAATTCAACTTCGGTCACGTTCTCTTTGCAGCGCGAGCAATTGCCGTTATGCTTTTACAACGTAACTACGCCCACAGGGAAACCTATGAAAGCAGCAGTAGCGAGAAAACCGATCATCAAAATTGCAGTCGTGGAGAGCGATCCACTGAGATTTGTGGGATTTCGCGCCCTGTTCGACACCGAGCCTGAGTTCGAACTAGTCTCGGCCGGGCTGCCTGAAATTTCCACGTTGCAGGATGTGGACCTGATTCTTCTTGGAAACCGCTCCGGCCAGAATCTTTTTGATGTGATGGCCAGCCTGAAGGCGACGCGTCCGGATCTGCGCATTATTGTGACCGGGTCGGGAGTGGACGAAGAGACCATTCTGAAAGCGATCGCGTCGGGAGCCAAGGGCTATGTGGATGAGGCGGCTTCGCCGGCGGAATTTGCGCAGGCGATACGCATCGTAAGTCAAGGATCGGTGTGGGCGCCGCGCAGAGTTCTTTCCATGTTCATCGAGCGAGTGTCATCGGCGCCAGGCAGGATTTTTCCGGCGGGCCGCGTGACCTTTACGGATCGTGAAAAGGAAGTGCTGGAGATGCTGGTGGCGGGACGCTCCAACAAAGAGATTGGTTCACAGTTGGGAATTGAGGAGCGCACGGTGAAAGCTCACGTGGCGAAATTGATGCGCAAGGTGGGCGTGCAGAACCGGATCGCGTTGTCAGTGCATGCGATTACGCATTCGCTGGTGGCGGCGAAGTAAGAGACTTCTAAGAGGTCGTGAGCTGGGTAACTTTGGGGCAATGACCTCGGTAATCTTGTAGGGAAAACGAGTGCGGGGCATACTCGCTTCACCTACCACAGAACCTGGGAGACGGGGTTGAGAGTGGCGATTAGGGTCACTACTTTCAGCCCCGATTTTTTGCTTCCAGCCTTCCAAAATTCTCTCGGCTACTGAGTCATTTCATATACCTCAGCGCCGCTGTAGTAATGGTTGTCGTAGGCTGTGCCAAAAATGTTGCCGGACGAGTCCACAACCAAGCTTCCATTCGCAGGATCGCTCTGGGCAGGTATCGGATAAAGCGCGCCGATGTGCCACAAACCGTTCGAACCGACAGAGAGTTTGTAAACTTGCCAGCAGCCGTAGAAGCCTTGGCAAGTGCTTGCAGATGCTGCGTCGGTGCCATAAAGATTTCCTGAAGCATCGAAGGTAAGCGGCCCGGCTGGGTTTGAACCGTCGGTGCCCGAGGTGAAACTGTAAAGCTGGATGTATTTCCAGACTAAGCCTCCATTTTGATTGACACGAGTGAGGCGGAAAACGCCGCCGCCCCCATGAGCGCCGCCAGTGAAAGTCGTGCCATAGAGGTTGTGGGCGGAGTCCAAGATTAATCCGGCTTCAGGGCTGCCGCCGCTCGCGAAAGTGTAGAGAAGATTCTCTGTCCAGGCTCCCGAGAGCTGGTGGGACAATTCAAAGACAATTCCCCACGTTGTGGATCCGCCGGCGGAAGTTGTGCCGTAGAGGTTGCCTTGCGCGTCGATGACGAGTGTCCCGTAGGGCTGCGCACCGTCACCTGGTCCTCCAAAGCTGTGCAGAATTTGTTCCTTCCAAACTCCTGCGACGTTGGACAGCTTGAAAGCCGATCCATAGAAATAACGCCCTCCGCCCAGCGTGATGCCGTACAGATTTCCTGCTGCGTCCAGCGTTAGCGCGGAACTTGGGGGAACCGACTGGTTCGATTGGCCAAAGGAGTAAAGCGGCGTAAGCGTCCAGGAACTCCCTGATCCGGGAGAAAGTTTGAATGCGACGCCGGCGTTGTAGGTTCCGCCCCCGGTGTTTGTGCCGTAGAGGTTGCCGGCGGCGTCGAAGACCAGCCCGCCGAAGGGAAAGGAGCCATCGGCAAGGTTTTGGAAGTTGTAGATCGTGGTTTGCGTCCACGTTGTTCCGCCAGCGGGAGAGAGCTCAAAAACCGTGCCGCAACCTTCAAAACCACTGCAGTTTGTCGAGTTCCCGCCGGTATTGGTCACGCCATAGAGATTGCCGGCGGAATCGGAGACCATTCCAGCGTAGGTAATATCGGTGGAAGCAATTACGGTTTCAGTTTGCGCGTGAGCGACGGGAACGACGTTCGCCGTGATTACAGCCAGAGCAAAGCTGGCGAGGAATGTTTGGAAAATCTGTGATGTTTGGAGAAAGCGATGGATGAGCATAAGGATTCTCCTTTGTGATCTAACGATGGGACAGCGGTTGATCGGTGTCGGCTGGGGAGGGAAACCGTGGCTGACAATATAGCATGAGGCCTGCGACGGTGCTTGATTGGGTTGGACTTTGGAATAACGCAACAACTTCGAAATGATGCTACAGAGTATCAACCAATATCGAAACTCGAGCGGCTACGAATTTGCGGCTCGGCTTTGATTTACAATCCAAGCATCTCTTTTCGATCGAGTTTTGAAATTCAAACCTACTGAGCACGAAGAGGAATTATGAAGAGATTTTTGGGTCTGTGTTTATTGGCGGCGACTTTGTCGACGTTATGCTTCGCGGCGGATGAGGGAACCAAGGCCTCGGAAAGGGTTGAGGCGGCCGCGCAGGTGCTGAATGACATTCAAGGAGCGCCCGACAAGGGAATTCCGCAGGAAGTGTTGGGGTCGGCGGAGTGCGTGGCGGTGGTACCGTCGATGCTGAAGGGTGGGTTCGTGGTGGGCGCGAAATATGGACGCGGACTGGCCAGTTGCCGCACCCCGAAAGGGTGGAGCGCTCCGGCGTTTTTCGTGGTGACCGGGGGGAGCTTTGGATTCCAGATCGGTGGGCAGGCCGTGGATCTGGTGATGCTGATTATGAATAAAGATGGAATGAAGCATCTGCTCTCGAGCGAGTTTGCGCTGGGCGCGGACGCCTCGGTGGCCGCAGGGCCCGTGGGACGCCACGCCGAGGGAAACACTGATTGGAAGATGCGGGCGCAAGTGCTGACTTATTCCCGGGCGCGCGGGCTGTTTGCCGGAGTGAGTCTAAATGGAGCGCAGATCAAGCAGGATAAGGACAGTACGCGGGAATTTTATGGGCGCATGGTGCCGTTCCGGACATCGTTGGTGGGGGAGATTGAGCCGCCGCCGGGTGCGAATGCCTTTTTGACGGCGCTGGCGCGGTGGGCTCAGGAAGCGGCGAAGTAGCGGGCTGCGGCCCGCGAGCTTCAGCCAAATCTTTTACCACAGAGAACACAGAGGAGCACAGGGTAAACCTGTGAACTGTGGGTCCTCTCATTGCAAATAGATTTTGATCTTGGTACGGTTCCGCTTCCCTAAATGCGGCAGCGACTTGAGTACGCGGCAGCTTGGCCGTTCATCAAAATCCTCGGTGCGTTGCCCCGGCCTTTGGCGCGGGCAATCGGCATTGGCCTGGCGTGGACAATCTATCTTCTGCACGTGCGATTGCGGCAGGTTGGGATGCGCAATCTTGCCATGGTGTTTCCGGAAAAGACTGAGGCGGAGCGAGCGCGGATTCTGCGCGGAGAATTTGCTTCCCTGGGACGTCAACTGGCGGAGGTCTGCCACTTTCCCAAGTACACGCTGGAAAACGTCGACGAAGTTGTAGTGTATGACGGTTTCGAGAATTACGAACGCGCGCATGCTCGCGGCAAAGGCGTGCTGTTGTTCGCAGGGCATTTTGGCGGTTGGGAGCTTTCTTCGTTTGTGCTGTCGATGCATGGGCACTGGATGCACGTGATCATGCGCGGCATGGACAATGTGCATCTGGGCGAGCTCATTCTTCGCTATCGCACGATGCATGGCAACAAGGCCGTCGACAAAGATGACTTTGTGCGCGGGCTGCTCTCGGCGATGAAGGCGGGAGAAGTGGTGGGCATGTTGATGGATACGAACATGACTCCGCCGCAGGGAATCTTTGTGGATTTTTTCGGCATCCCGGCATGCACGGCTAGCGGGCTGGCGCGGATTGCGCTGAAGACCGATGCGGCGGTGGTGCCGACGTTTACGATTTGGGATGCGAAGCTGGGGAAATACCGGCTGCGCTTTGATCCGGCGGTGGAGTTGGTGCGCACCGGCGACCTGGAAACCGACATCAAGGCCAACACGCAGAAATTCAACTTGATCATTGAAGATTATGTGCGGAAGTATCCCGAGCAGTGGCTGTGGGTGCACCGCAGGTGGAAAACGCGGCCGCCGGGGGAGAAGGGGTTGTACTGAAGGGGCTTCAGCTTCGCAATGTGGCTATTCCGGGTGAGCCTTTTTCGGGTTCCCCGTAGTGAGCGACTTGCGGTGGATTCCGGGTAGATCTAAATTAGGCGGCCAGGATTGATGCATAGGGATTACGCATGCCTAAAAACTATGACGTTGAATTGGAGAGGGAGCTACGCCAGGCGTTCCGCGGAGATTTTGAAAGCGAACTGGAAGTCCCTGGACCCAAGGCTAAGAATCCTCAACCGCAGCCAGCCGGAGCGCTAGCTCGCGGGCTGTACACGCAATACCAAACAGCTTGCAAGGGTCGCCGTACATTAAAGGTTCTGCGAAGGAAGAAACTCGATCCGATCGATGAAGCCTTGATGCTCCAAGACCGCATTCAGCGTCTCCCGCTTCTATTTAACAAGCTCGCCCAGTTGAAGGGCAGACGCCATATATCGTCGGGACAACGGCAGACGATTTACAACCGCCTTGTAACCACTCTCGGCTACCCTCCGGGTGTTTACCTCGGAACGCTCGACGATGCGCTTGCCCAAGCCAGATGCGAGCTCGCCGAGAGCCGTTGGCGGGCAGTTGCACCGGGAAGGCGAACTATTCCGTAAGGGCTGGTCGGGGCCAGCAGCCGATTGGCCTCCGGTGATCGACCATCAAGACTGTCCGAAGGCGATCACCACGTTCGTCGTTCCGCTTTCGAAACATTCGCGCGAAACTGAGGCAGTCAGGGAGTATTGACGCGGCGATCTTGTCGATCAGCGCACCGCGGTTGTTCGCCGAAGCTCGAAAGCCCAGCGGGTTGGCGGCTGTGGAATCCCACCTTTGGCAAAGAAAGCCAAAGATGGGGCACCCGGTAAATGCACTCGGTCGAATCGGAGGATTGAGCGAGGCGATTACAGGTTTCGACCCGAATCGATGTTAAAATCTTGAACTGCAGTTGTCGTGCCGTGCCCCCGTTCGCGGCTCCCACCTTCTGGCAAGGAGCTTCTCGTATGAGAAAAAGAAAAAATGTGAAATTCACCGCTGTTGTCGTTCGCACGGTCGTCACGGTTGCGCTATTGTGCATGTGCAGTGCGGTCACGGAAGCCGCCGCGAACTCTTTCAAGACTCTGTTCACCTTTAATGGCCCCGATGGTTATTCGCCTACGGACACGCTGGTCACCGATGCACAGGGCAATCTTTATGGCACGACCAGCCAGGGTGGCGCTCTTAACCTCGGAGTCGTCTTTGAACTGACGCCAACTGCGCAAGGACAGTGGAAGGACACCATTCTTTATAGCTTCGCAGGCGGAAGCGATGGCGTCGCTCCCTGGTCGGGCGTAATCTTCGACAGCAAGGGTAATATTTACGGCACCACCGTTGGAGGCGGCCGGTACAGTAATTGCACGAAGGGATGCGGCACCGTTTTCCAGCTTACGAAGGGAGCTGGCGGCACCTGGACAGAGCAAATTCTGTACTCATTTTTCGGCAAGAGCGACGGCTACGCTCCGAACGGGCTGGCTATCGATGCGGAGGGAAATCTCTACGGCACAACCGAGTTCGGAGGCTCGTCGAATTGCAGCTACGGTAGTTGCGGCACTATCTTCAAGTTGACCCCCTCAAGCAGCAGCCCGTGGAAGAAGACCCTACTGCACGGATTCCGCGGCGGTCTGGGAGACGGCGCGCAACCTAGAGCCGCTTTGGTCTTCGACTCTAAAGGAAATTTGTACGGCACGGCGAACGTGGGAGGAAACACAGGCTGCTACTTCCTGGGTTGTGGCGCTGTTTTTGAATTGAAGCCCGCTGCCGGCGGAGACTGGAGCTACAAGGTGATCTACTTCTTTAACGTGGATCCGGATGGCTTCCTGCCCTCGGGCGCACTCGTGTTTGACAAACAAGGCAATCTCTATGGAGCGACCGGGGTCGGCGGCGGTACGGCTACGTTATGCCCAGACTATGGTTGCGGGACCGTCTTCGAACTGACACCCCAGAGTGACGGCACTTGGACGGAAAGCGTCCTTTACCGCTTCCAGGGTGGATACGATGGTGACGGACCAAATGCTCCGGTGGTCATCACTTCCAAGGGCAATGTTTACGTTGCGACGAATGCAGGTGGTTACCCACAAACCTGCGGTGGCTACGGCTGCGGCACCGTTGAGGAACTCACTCCATCAGGATCGGGGGACTGGACCGGCAATGTGGTTGTGCAATTCGGCGCAAGCCCCGGAATCACACCGTACGCCGGTTTGACTACGGACGCGAACGGCAATCTCTACGGCACTACGAACCAGGGCGGAAAGACCGGTTACGGGCTTGTCTACGAGTACACGCCGTAGTTCGACAATGCAGCTGGCGGCTCTCAACAACGGTCGCTAACAGGACATTTAGAATCCGGTCGATGAGGATCACTTCACGGGTTCCCAGCCCTCCGGCAGCATATCGAATGCCAGGGTGTCACGGTAGGCATACTGATTGCCTTCCAGTACTGCCACCGGCGTCAACATATGCCAGATGCGATCATCGTCGAAGACGTAACACTCGCCCGCTTCGCGCATGGTGAAGCGATCCATTTCGTGTTTGTCATTGTCGGTGATGACGACTTCTCCACCGTGAGCGCCGCAGCGGCCCAGTAGATGCGTAGCGATGTACTTTTCCCCGTCTTTATGTAAACCCGGGGGGCTGGTATCGCAGGGCCGACCCGGGGTAGCTGTGAATCTTATGAGATGAACGTTGACCAGATACCTGGTACCCACCGCCGAGAGCGGCAGGTATTGCAGGTGGTGAGCAATCATCTTGCGAACGCCGATGGAACCCGCGATCGCCGGGGGTAGCGGGGCGTACTCTCGCGGCTGCCCTCCGATTGTCGTGTTGTATTTTTTCAGCTGCACATAAGGCGTGGTCTCTTCGCTCAACCAAACCTTTACACCACCCTCAACAATCTCGGCCCGGACACGATTTAAGGAGCGATACCGGTCGCCCCCTTCATAGTACTTATCTCTTGGAATGGACCAGGCTGCGTGGGATAACTCTTCCAGCGAGCGCGCCACGTCCGTGTCAATTCTGAGCGGCTGGCGACTAAACCCGCGCTCGACAAGGTCGTTTCGCGACCTCGCATTCGTTGCCACTGGAATAAGGCTATCTTCACCCATAATTGCTCCTGACAAATGCTTGACGATTGATCGGAATCAGCTTGGTTCACCTCAAGAACGCTGACGATCATAAACCCATCCCATGGTTCAGGATAACTTGGGGAGGGTTCAGCTGAAGTGGTAGGAGTCGGATGCGATGCTCAAGGCGAGAGGTGAGGTACCGAGATGCTAATCATCCCCAGACGTGTGCCATCCGCCGAACGATGTTTGCGTCCGGAGGACGCCTGACAATAGCCCGGCGTTTGAACGCCGGGTAGGTTCGTCCACGAGGAACCGCATCCCGTAGGGATGCCTGAATTCATCCCCAGACATGCTGCGGATCATATTCGATGCCATTCTTCTTCAAAAACGCCAGGAACTCATCTTCAAAATTACGCTTCCGATGGTGCTCCGCCTGATTTTGGATGTAAGCGATAGTGTCAGTCTTCTGCGAGACGCCAAGGGTGAAGGCGCCGTATCCCTCCTGCCAGGCGAATTCCGTTTTGAAGGTCTCATTCATCCAATGCGACGACGATCCTTTTAGCAATTGCATGGCTTTCGCTAACGGCAGGGTCGCAGGTAACGACAGCAGGATGTGGATGTGATTTTCGGTTCCGCCTACCATGAGCGCTTTGAATCCGTTCTTGCGGGCGATGCCGCCGAGGAAGGACCAGAGTTGTGGTTGCACCTCGGGCGAGATTAGACTGCGGCGTTGTTTGGTAGAGAAGACGCAATGAATGAGTTCAGAAACGTAGGTGTGCGCCATGGGATTCTCCGGAGTGTTTCAGCCTTCCCTACGGGAAGGGTTTCGATGCCATCACATCGTATCCGGCGTTGAAACGCCGGGCTATTGTCAAACGTCCTCCGGACGCCTCACTTTCCCAAAACGGTATATTCGTCTTCCGGTAAAATCAAATCTTCCTATGAAAACCTTCGAACAAATCGTTGAGCTTGAAAAGAAATATTTGCTGGGGACTTACAACCGGTATCCCATTGTGTTGACGCGGGGGAAGGGCGTGTTTCTTTTCGACCTCGATGACCGGCGCTATCTCGATTTCGTTTCGGGGCTGGGCGTGAATGCGTTGGGGCATGCGCATCCGAGGATTGTGAAGACGATTCGGGAGCAGGCGGCGAAGCTGATTCACGTCTCCAATCTTTATTACCACGAATATCAGGGTGCGCTGGCGGAGAAGCTGTGCACGTTGCTGGGCGGCTCTTTTGGAAACGCTCGCGCATTTTTCTCGAACAGCGGCACTGAGGCGATTGAGGGATCGATCAAACTGGCGCGGCTGGCGGGACATCGCGCGGGCGGGGAGGGAAAGTCGCGGCTG
>Ga0210393_10001751_pt1 | contig 18039 bp, 20 predicted proteins | sample IncBWC27OmetaG_FD_160068 | JGI IMG/M metagenome (GOLD analysis project Ga0210393, IMG submission 160068) | Forest soil microbial communities from Barre Woods Harvard Forest LTER site, Petersham, Massachusetts, United States - Inc-BW-C-27-O ... | reverse complement strand
CGAACTGCGCGACCGGCGAGTCGCTGGTACAGGAGCAAGTGACTGCGGAAAGAAAAGAAGAGGTACTGAACGCCTTGGCCCAGGCCGCGTCTCACCTGCGCACAAGGCTCGGTGAATCGGTAGGGACGGTACAGAAATACAATACGCCTCTCGAGCAAGTTACCACGCCTTCGCTCCAGGCACTCCACGCGTATGGTTTGGGACGTACCGCATTGATTGACAAGGAGGACCAGACCGCGGCAATCCAGCTTTTTCAACGCGCCATCCTACTCGATCCGAACTTTGCCATGGCCTACGCCTCTCTCGGCCTGGCGTACGGGGAATATTCGGAACAAGAAAGCGTTGCGAACTACCGTAAGGCGTATGAGTTGCGCGAGCACGTGAGCGATCGTGAGAGGTTATATATCGAAGCGCACTATCAGGAATCGGTCACGGGCGACTGGGAAGAGGCTCGGGAGGTTTACAAACTCTGGAGCCAGCTTTATCCACGAGACGATATTCCGCACCTGAACGTGAGTGAAATTTACTGCGCTCTCGGCCAATACGAGGACGCAAGGCGGGAGTCGGCGGAGAGTCTGCGGCTGCTTCCCGGAGATTGCCTGAGTTACGGGGTCCTGGTGGGCTCGCTTATTCGTTTGGATCGCCTGGACGAAGCCCGCGCGCTGATGAAAAGCGCCGAAGAGCGAAAGGCCGATTGCTATCATATCCAGGTATACCGATATGCACTGGCGTTCTTGGACCACGACAATCTTGAAATGGGACGAATTGCCAACAATTCCGGGACTCAGTGGAAATTGCAACTTACTTATCTTCAGGCCCAGACCGCAGCGTATTCTGGACGGTTACGGGAGTCCCGCGAGCTGATGCGCCGGGTCGACCTGTTGGCGCGGCAATCAGACCAGGAGCAATTTGGCGGGCTATTTGATGAGCTTGCTGCTATCGCAGAGGCCCTCTTTGGCAATGAAGAACTGGCTAAAACCAAGACGAGAGAAGTGCTCTCGCGATCCAAGAGCCGGGATGCCGAAGGACTCGCGGACATAGCCCTCGCGTTGGCGCACGACGAAAACAGGGCACAGTCGCTGGCCGATGATCTTGCCAAGCGCTTCCCTGAAAGCACGCTGATGCAGACGAACTATTTGCCCTCAGCGCGTGCGCAACTGGCACTGAACCATATGGACACACAGAAAGCCTTCGAAGCTTTACAAATGGCGGTTCCTTATGAACTCGGGAGCGCGGATGGAAACCCAATGTTTCCCATCTACCTGCGTGGCCGGGCCTATCTGATGGCACGGAGAGGCAGCGAAGCAGCAGCGGAGTTCCAGAAAATCCTGGAGCACCGGGGAATTGTTTTGAACTCGCCCCTCGGTGCCCTCGCACATCTAGAAATCGCTCGTGCTTTCACCATGCAAGGCGAAACCGCCCAAGCGCGCGTTGCCTATCAGGATTTCCTGACCCTCTGGAAGGACGCCGACCCTGAGATCCCCATCCTGAAGCAAGCCAAGGCCGAGTATGCGAAATTGCGTTAGTTCCCCTTGGAATTCGCAATTCCCCTGCATCCGCGCAAACCCGCAAGCGTTCGCTGTAACGACGCAGACGAAGCCTTTGCGGTAAAGATCCCGGAAAAGTACTGGCGATTGTGGAAGAACAACACAAGCCAGAACACCGCCACGATCAGCGCGCCTCCGATGCCTTCGTGATTGAGCAGCAGATGGTAGAGCAAAATATTTACGATTACCGGCCCAAGAATCGTCAGCGCCAGCGGAACATAGCGATTGATCAGCAGCAACGCGCCGCCAACCGCCTGCACTGCGCCGGCTGCTTCGATGATGCACTGCTGCGCAGTCCTGAATCCGGCCGCCATTTCAGTGTTGCCACAACTGACTTCGGCAAGGCGCAGTTTTTCGAGCGCGACGGGGGACTTTACCCATTGTTGCAGTTGTCCATATTGGGCATCTCAGTTCCTTCAGAACGCACCGTGATGCGGCAGTTTGAACCACTCCTGAATCTTGGCTCCCGATTCTTCGCCCTCGTATAGCGGAGCTATCTCATGCACACTTGCCTGCATGTTTTCTTTCCCGATATGCTTTCGATTAGCGGTATGGGGCGCACCCGGTCCGCGGAACGGACAGAAGTCCAACCACGAACTTCTCAATTCGACTGGACTGACTTTCAGCGTGTCGGTGAGGGCGATTCTCTAAAATGAAGTTTGAAACGCTAAGTCCCGGAGCGAAGCAGATCCCAAGCAAAAACCGACCGGTCGAGCTTCATATGGCTATCCTTGATTGCTGAGGAGCATCTCTTAAGATGACCACTCGCTAGTGAGATCTCGGCCCAGAGCAATAATCATGAGCACCCCACGATTGCGCAGGACAAACGCAGACCTGGAGAAGCGCAAAGACGCGGCAGCGGCCGGAAATAGGCATGTGGATCTCGTGTACGCGCAGCCGAGCCGCCTAACGAAGATCATCGGCATTTCCCTGATCGTCGTGTCGCTGAGTGCATGCCAGCATCCTGCGAAAGAACCTGTGACGCTGACTTTCCTCGATCCAGAGTGGTCGCACGACCTGACAGAACGCAATGTGCTTCCAGACGAAAGATTGCAAGAGTTCATGCGGCAAACAGGAATTAGGGTCAAGCACCTGCCGGCTCCGGAGACCGCTCTTGACCAGCTGGGCATGGCCCTGGAGCTATTACGAAAGGGATCCTCCAGTCCGGATGTGTCTGGCGTCGATGTGATCTGGCCCGGAACCCTGAGTGAGGATTTGATCGACCTCAAACCATATTTTTTGAAAGAACTCTCTTCGGTAGACCCTGAGGTGGTCGCGAGCTATACGGTCAAGGGGAGGCTCGTCGCCGTGCCATACGTTGCCGATATAGGAGTCTTGTTTTATCGAAAGGATCTTCTTCGAGAGTATGGGTATGAGACACCACCCAGGACGTGGGACCAACTCGAGAAAATGGCCGCCAGGATCCAGCGGGGAGAACGCGCCAAAGGACAAAAAGACTTTTGGGGATTTGTATGGCCGGGTGCGGCGGGCGAAGGTTTGACCTGCAATGCGCTCGAATGGCAGCTCGGGGAGGGGGGCGGGCGTATCATCGAAGGTGACAGCACGATCAGCGTGAACAATCCTGACGCCATCCACAGCTGGCAACGCGCTGCTCACTGGATCGGCCGGATATCATCTCCCAGCGTGATCTCCTATGAGGAATGGGACGCCATCAACGCCTTTTACTTAGGAAAGGCAGCTTTTTATCGTGGGTGGGCTCGGTCTTATTTTCTGAGCGTCGAGGATAAGTGCGGGCCTGCATCGACGAGCAGGCGCATCTGTGGGCCGGCGGTGCGAGACAGGATTGGTATCAGCAGTGTCCCCGATGGTAAGGCTGCGCAGGTCTCTGCCTTGGGTGGATTTGGTCTCGGAGTTTCCCGATCGGCAGCTCATCCCGCTGAGGCGTTGGAATTGGTCCGATTTCTTGTCCGTAGAGAGATGCAGTTCGAGGCAGTTCGTTCGCATTCCGAATCACCGCTTGAGCAGTTGGAGTGGCCCGCCATTTTAAAGACTCACTCTGGTTCTGCTGACATTGGGCAGCACCAACTGGGGAGCGGCGTGGTGAGTCGACCCGCTACAGTTTCCGGACAGAAATATGAAGACGTGAGTCACGCTTATATCGGGGCGGTGCAGTCGGTTTTGATGGGCAAAACCAGCGCCCCGAAAGCTGCGGCGGAGTTGGAAAAAGAACTCGTTGGGATCACTAGTTTTAAGACGGGACCGCCAAGCCGGATTCGTGGCCCCAAGGATTAAGCGCGCGGACAAGTTCGCTCGCGCGCAACCGGCAATCCCTTCGATGAAGGGAAGTCCGTGTCGCGTGCACTTCAGCTAGAGGTAATGCATGACTCGTACCAACAGTCCGACTGGATCTGCTGGCTGGCTGAGGCATGTGACAGCGAGCAGTCCATTCCTCAACCGTCTCAACATCCGTCGCCGCCTGACACTCTGCTTTATCTTCATCATTGTGCTGATGTTAATTGGCAATGGCGTCCTCCTTTGGCAGTTGCACTTGATCAGTGCCCAAGTGGAACGATTGAACGGTGTCAACGAAGAGCTAATCGAAGTGCTGCGCGTACACACCGGTCTTCTGTCAGCTTATGAGAGGCTCGGTGCTGCGGCACGGTCGGAAGACTCTGGCCGGCTGCTGAAGGAGTGGGAGACACTTCGGGCGGGGCTAGTTGAGGACGCTCAGCGCACCCAGGCTGCCTTCAGCCACTTGCCTCTGGAAGTGAATGAGGATCAGACCGTTCTGCCAACTCTCGAATCAATTGAGCGTGCCCTGCCGTCACACCTGGATGCAATCAGAGCGTTGGCCGCATCGGGAGAGTGGGAGGCTGTGCGTTTCCGGATCGAGGTACAAGTCCAACCGCTAGAATCCCTGAGTTCCGAGCTGGTCAAGGATGTCGCCCGCGAGGTTCAAGCGCAGCGCGCGCAAGCCACGTTAAACATTTCGCGTGCGGAACGTCGAATCTTTCTGGCTGTGCCAATTACAGGATTCGTCACGCTCCTGATTGCCGCTGGCCTCGGGGTAGCAATCACGCGCAGTATCACGGAGCCACTGGGGCGGTTAGTGGAGGGGTCCAAAGCGTTGGCACGAGGTGAATTTCAACATCAAGTTTCCGTGATCGGCCAGGATGAGCTTGCTCAACTTGGTCAGGTTTTCAACGGTACGGTCGGGAGATTACAGAATCTCTATGAGACCTTGCGAAAAAGCGAAGCTAATCTCGCCGAGGCCCAAAGGCTTAGTCATATAGGAAGTTGGGATTGGGATGCTACCAGCAAGCGGATCTTCTGGTCGGCCGAAATGTTTGACATTTTTGGCTTCGACCCAAAAACCACAACCCCCACCCCGGAAAACTGCTTGCAGAGCATACATCCGGATGACCGTGCCCCTATCGACGCCGCCGCAAGGGAGCTCTCCAAGGGGAACGATGCAGAATACAACTACCGCATTGTTCTTCCGGATAATTCCATAAGGTATGTTCGCACTATTGCCCACGCCATCACCAACGACTCGGGCCAAGTGATTGAATTTGTCGGCACCGTTATCGACGTGACGGAACAGCGGAACGCCAGGAAAGCCCTGGAAAAGGCCTTCGAGGAAATCAAGACCCTGAAGGATCAGCTCTACAAGGAGAACATTGCGCTGCGCGAAGAAATCGACAAGGTATCCATGTTCGAGGACATCGTCGGGACTTCTCCCTCACTGCAAGCAGTACTTTCTCGTGTATCCAAGGTCGCTCCCACCGACTCAACAGTTCTCGTCACCGGCGAAACTGGAACCGGCAAGGAACTGGTGGCCCGCGCCATCCATAAGAGGTCTCATCGTTCTTCGCGAGCTTTTGTGAGTGTGAACTGCGCTGCCATTCCGCGTGACTTGATCGCCTCGGAATTGTTTGGCCACGAAAAGGGCGCCTTTACGGGTGCAACTCAGCAACGTTTGGGCCGCTTTGAATTGGCCGAAGGAGGCACAATTTTCCTGGATGAGGTTGGGGAGCTCCCGGCCGTGACGCAAATCGCCCTCTTGCGTGTTTTGCAGGAACACGAATTTGAGCGCGTCGGCGGAAGTCGATCCCTTCATGCTGACGTTAGGGTGATTGCTGCCACGAATCGTGACTTGCAAGCTGCCATCGCGGGGGGCACCTTTCGCAGCGACCTGTTTTACCGGCTCAACGTTTTTCCCATCGAGATACCTTCTTTGCGGGAAAGAAGAGAAGACATTCCCTTGCTGGTCGAGTACTTCATCGATCGTTACGCCAGGAAAGCAGGAAAGAGCTTTCAGGCGGTGAACAAAAAAAGCCTCGATCTCCTTCAGTCGTACCCCTGGCCGGGTAATATCCGCGAATTACAGAACGTCATTGAGCGATCGGTCATTGTATGTGAAACCGAGAATTTCACAGTCGACGAGAGTTGGCTTTCTCGACGACCTGTTGAGAATGAGGTGCAGGTTGAACTGTATGGAAAACTTGCTGCCCAGGAGAAAGTGATGATTGAGTCTGCCCTACGCGAAAGCCGAGGACGGGTGTCCGGACCGTCAGGAGCGGCTTCCAAACTGGGCGTGCCGGGATCTACACTGGAATCGAAGATTAAGTCGCTAAAGATAGACAAGAATCGCTTCAGAACCGCCCGTTCCTAAACATCCCGCAACTACGAAATCTCCCTCACTAATCCGAAGCTGCTTGCGAAATTTCGTAAATTTGCGAAGCTTCGCAATTGGCTTGTGTTCTAAGTGTCTTATTTTCAGTGTTCTATGATTGGCGTTGTGATTGCCTTGATACCTGACACCGCCTGGAGAGAGGGAAATGGTGAGGAGTTGTCTTAATGGCGCTGAAAATCGTATGGCGAAATCCGCCTCTGTCAGAAGGCCTAAACGAATGTTCCGTGAGCCTGAAAAGTGCAAGGGAGCGCAAGAAAGGATTAACTATGGCAGCACAACCAAGCTGGGTAAGTAAAGCGCCCGCAGTCAACCATACCGCATCCGGGGAAACCGAGGAGGTGGCATCGGCGCGCGCCGTGATCGACATGAGTGAACACCGCTGCGGCTCGCCGAAGAATATCAGCAGCTCCGGGAAACTCGTAGGCAAAAGTCCGGCCCTGAAAGCGGTGTTCGAACGAGTCGAACGCGTCGCGCCTACGAACGCCACCGTCCTTATCCAAGGAGAAACGGGCACCGGCAAGGAGCTGATCGCGCATGCGATTCACAACACTAGCTCGCGGCGAGGCCGTCCATTCGTAAGACTGAATTGCGCTGCTATTCCATTGGATCTGCTGGAGAGTGAGCTCTTTGGCCACGAGAAAGGCGCGTTCACCGGAGCAATAGCGCAAAGGATAGGCCGTTTCCAGCTGGCTGACAAAGGCACGCTATTTCTGGATGAGGTGGGGGACCTTCCGCTGGCATTGCAGCCCAAACTGCTGCGCGTACTGCAGGAACAGGAGTTCGAGCGCCTCGGAAGCACTCGGACTCACCAAGTGGACGTTCGGCTGGTCGCCGCCACGAACCGTGACCTGATGGAGATGGTGAAGCGTGGCGAATTTCGTAGTGACCTCTATTACCGTCTCAATGTGTTCCCGGTCTTATTGCCACCATTGCGGGAGCGCCGAGAAGACATTCCGGCCTTGGTGGGGCATTTCGTCGAGTTATTCGGCTACCGGATCGGCAGGCAAATCGAACACATTCCTCCAAAGATGATGTCTGCGCTTAGCTCGTACCACTGGCCGGGAAATATCCGCGAGCTGCAAAACCTTATGGAACGTGCTGTGATCCTTTCAAACAATGGAGTGCTTCACGATCCTTTGCCGACAACGGGGGCTGTGGGTGTCCTCGATCTCCCAACGACTTTGAAGGACTCAGAACGCGCGCTCATTCTGCAGACCCTGCAAGCCGTCGGTTGGGTGATCGGCGGCGCGAAGGGCGCAGCGGCTAGACTTGGCTTGAAACGCACCACGCTGATCAACCGGATGTCGAGGATGGGGATTTCGAGGCCTCCCTTCCCGGGCCAGGCATGACGTGATTGGGTCTGCAGCGTAGGAGATGGGTCCGACGCTGCACGCTTGGAGCGGACGAACGGACGAGGTCAGGAATAGCGGCACCAACTGTGCCCGAAGGCAACCGTAGCGCACCTCTTGAAATCGAGGATGCGGGGGCGGCGAATGTCGCGCTCGACATCCACGAACACTGCGGCATTGTCGATAACAGCTCCGCGCTCCGGCGGGATCACAAGGAGGAACTGTGAGAACACACCTCAGGAAGCCAAAGACTTCAGACCGCGGCAATATTCTTATTTTTGATAAGGGCATTGGTCTGGCTCTGCGAAACGAACCGCAGCGGCCTGCGCGACGCCAACTGATAGAGGCAGAGAGGATGTCGGTAATCGGCAGGATGGCCTGCTCGATATCGCACGATATGCGCCACTCGCTCACGGCGATCTATGCGAACGCCGAGTTTCTTGGGCGCCACGACATATGTGCGAACGTGCGGGATGATCTGCTGCTTGAAATTCAAGAAGCAGTACTCGCGATGACGGAGCGTATTGAATCATTACTGCAATTCGGTGGTAGCGGGCGGAAAAGCCCGCTTGTCCGTGCGCGCGTTTCCTTGGTTGTCGAGAAAGCCGTTGCGGGAGTGAAGTTTCATCCAGACGGGCGGAACGTCTCCATCACCGTCGGCAAGTTCCCGCCGACGGAAGCAGACATCGATGTGAGGAATCTTGAAAGCGCCATATATAACTTGCTGCTCAATGCCTGCCAAGCTGCGACACGCTCAACTCATGTGCCTGAGGTGAGGGTCGACCTTACTGAAGTCGATGAACAGATCTGCGTTACGATCTCGGACAATGGTCCCGGGATACCTGCCCCTGTTCGGAGGACCTTGTTCAATCCGTTCGTGACCGCAGGAAAACCCAACGGAACAGGGCTGGGGCTCACCCTGGCTCGCCGGATAGCTGAAGAGCACGGTGGTAGCGTCTGCCTCGAGAAATCAAATCGAGAGAGGACGGTATTCACGCTGAGCCTAACGAAGAACAGGCTTCTGCCTTTAGAAAACCTGGAGAGTGATAGAGTCGGCTTTGAGACCTGCGGCAATGGATCTGCGAACTGCTTGTAAATAATCAACAACTGAACAACCGAGATGGGCGCTCATGAAATGTCGGGAGACAGAAATATCCAGCAATCCGGAGGTCCTATGCCCTTGTTTACCGTGACGATGAAGTCCATTTCCACTGGCATTACTAACGCGGGATGGTGGCAATGCAGAGCATCGCGAGACAACCGATGACCTTGAGGATCGAGAGATCAACGCGGGAGAGATTCATGATGTTCACCGTAAGTGGGCGTAACACACGGGCGACCTTCGGCCGCAGCTACGATGCTGAGCCAGATATTCTCATCGAGCAGCTTCGGAAAGACGAGACGATCGCGGAGGCCGACACATTATTGCTAACCATTCCAAATCAACTAGGTGTTGCCTACAACGCCCATGTCATGGAGGCAATTCTGACTACGGTCGCCCCAGTCCTCGCTTGGCGCTAAATCGTCGCCACATTCGTTGAGATAATTGATTGCATTCGAGAAATTCCGTCGCTTTTGAAGACCGCCACCCAGCGCGTTCGCTACAACCGATGCGCTTATAAGAAATTCTGAAATTCGAGGGCCGTTTCTAAAGATTACCGCTTCTTCAAACCGGCGAACGCCACTGCATTTCTGCAATCGCGTTCATGGTTGCGGGGGCGGATTTGAATCGCCGACCTTTGGGTTATGCGATCTGACTCACCTTTCGATGAGAGTCGGACTGTTCCGCGGTGCTCGCCTTGGTGATCCTTGAGTCGTAGTCGTGCAACTGAGGAACTATTCGGTACATTGCGTGAATCGCAATTTCACTCCTGACTCGTAGGGAAGGTAACTTTAGTTCGGAGTCATCCCCTGGGATAAGCGTCTACAATTAGAGATGTGAGATATTACACCATCAAAATGATGAACGGCTTTTCCAGGTTCAAGTGCCCACTTTGTAAACACTCCGTAAACACACGCGACTTCAGCAGCCAAAAAGGAAATTGCCGCACCCAAGCGGCAAGGGCAATGAACGAGCACGCCAGAACCGAGCATGGCCGCCCCGTACCCATGTCATTGCGTGATGCGCCGATGCGGCACGCTTATTGAATACTAAACGCGCATCTCGTCAGCAAAATGTCCCTCTGTGACAAGGTCGGAACTACAGTCTGGGCCTGGCGTTGACCCTGCACGCTCACTGCCAGGTAGAGATCAGCGTTGTAAATCCGCGTCGTGCGCAGCGCTTTGCGGAATCGCTCGGGGAGCATAGCAAAACCGGCCGGGTCGATGCCCGAGTGCTTTGTGAATACGCCCGCTCGCATGCCCCAGAACAATCGTGCGCATGCCGCAGCGGCCAGCCATGCCTTAACCGGATTGGTGGGTATAAAGGTGCGAGTCCAAAACGCCTCCCCCGGACCAATTTGCTCAGCGATGTCAATATTTCACAACTCTGTGCAATTCTGAACAGACGACAAAGAAGGCAGCGTGTAATTTAGTCGCACTCGAGATGGTGCGAAGCACCCTATAGTGTCCTCGCCCATCATCAATTGTCCCTCCGGGAATGAAAGAGCTATGCGTCCCGCACGGTCGTTTGCTCCTCCGATGGGAAGGATCTATGCGGCCACGGTCGTTTGCTCCTCTGATGGCGCGGTCTAGGAAAGGCTGCGCCATCCCTTCAAAAGTCGCCCTGGTTCCCTTTGTCCATCTGGCAACCGTCGCGCGCGACCGGGTGCGCCGTCGCTCCGTCACAACAATCTTCGCCCTGGGCATGCCGATATATCGGCATGCCGCCGATCAGTCGGCAGCTGGTTTGCCCAATCGTCGGCGATTCCCTTGGTTTCCGGCAGTCGGCGTCGGAACCCTAAATGCAGTGAGCGTTCGATGTCAGTCCTGACCGACACAACCTTGACGGTCCGCTGTCCTTATTGCACGGCAGGAATCGACTTTCTGCCAATGGTCGCCTATAAGGACGGGCGGTTCGTTTGCCGTGACTGCGGCCACACGGTCCGCCCCGGCGTGCTCGAATACCAGTGCCTCTGCCGCCCCTGCCTGGGGCGGCAGGAAGGTAGCATCGAGGTGTGAAGACTTCGCGGAAAGGAAGCATTATTTTCATCTTCAACACTTTCACACTTTCGTCTAAAGTTTCCCCTGAGCCGGTCGATGTTCTCTTTGCGGAGGACACGATGACCGCTATTTACCCCGCTCAATAGCTTCGCATGTCTACCGAACACCAACAGTATTCCACCGAAAACCAAGCACTTTGCATTGCGCAAGACGCACAATCTCACGGTTTTACAATCACTAACACTTATTGCGAGTCTGCGAAAAGCGGTTTTGGCTTAAAGGGGCGACCCGGCCTTCGGGAATTGCTGCGAGATGTCACAGAAGGCGGTACCGCTTACAAAGCCATTCTGGGTTATGACGTTCGCCGGTCGGGACGATTCCAAGATACTGACGAGGCCGCCCACTATGAATTTGTGTGCAAATCAGCCGGTGTTCCGGTTCGCTATCGCGCGAAGACGTTTGCCAAGGACGGCAGCTTGCCAAGTTCGATAATGAAGGCCCTTAAGAGGGCAATGGCGGGAGAGTACCGTCGAGAGCTGAGCGTTGCAGTAGAGGCAGTTGCATCAATCGCTCCTGAGTTCCGGGTGGTCTCGGTTGCAGGTGGTTGGCTTCGCCCAAGCGCAGACGCTGCCGGCCCGCCCGAAAGCTATGCGGCTGACTCGGGGTCGTAGAACCCTGAGGCCTGCCGACGTCTTCATTTGTAGCCACAGGGAGAGTGAGTACCATCGGGTCAAAGTCAGAATGCAGATCAGGTGCGCTCTCCATATTCCGGATCAGATTCGCAACCACCAGGGGCAGGATCTCGTCGCAGGGCGCGATTTCAACCAACTGCTGGCCCGCCGCGGCATGTGGCCCAGTGCGGCCGCCCACATAAATCGCGACCGCCTCTACCAACTTGTCCCCGATGCGTGTCTGTAGGCCGCGGCATCCAATGTCGGCCGCCTCGTGATTGCCGCATCCTGCCGGGCACCCCGACCAGTGCATCCGGACCGGCGAGCGACGAGAGCCAAGCTTCTTTTCTAGCGCTCCCGCCAGCTTCGCCGCTTGCCCCTTGGTATCAATTTGCGCGAGGTTGCAGTAGTCGGTTCCGGTACAAGCAACGAGGCCGCGCCGGAACGCAGACGGCGAGGGAGATAGTTCCTGCAGCAGATTCTCGCTCAGCAGAGAGGGAACGCGCCATTGCGGGACATTAGGCAGGATCGCGTTCTGGCCGGTTGTGAGGCGCACCTGACCGTCCCCGTACTCGTCAACCAAGCGCGAGAGCTCTTCAATCTGGTCGGGGCCGATCCGTCCTTCGGGTACGCAGAGTCCCACCGAGCGATAACCCGGTCGGTTCTGCCAAGCTATGCCCAGGTGATCGTTGTCATGGATGCCGCGAACATCGCGTCCGGCGGGCTCCAAATCGCGACCCAGTCTCAGGCAAAGCTCCTCCCTCAGCCGTGGCAACCCCCATGCCTCGATCAGGAATGCGAATCGACACTTCGATCGCGCGTCGCGGGACCCATGATCACGAAAGATGCGAATCAGTTCGGCGGCCACTCGCGCACCATCCCCGGGCTCAACGAAGACATTAAGTGGTGACGCGATGGTGAATCCGCCTGAACCCATCTTGCCGCCTACCTGCACGTTGAACCCAGCCCGATCACGCCGCAGCGCCTTGAAGGAAGCAATGGGAGTGACCCAATGACGAATGACGAATGACGAAATGACGAACGACCTAACGACAAATGATCGCGAACTTCGTCTTTGGCGCGAACAGTGGAGCAATGTCGCTCCGCTATCCTCCAAGTTCCAGCGCCAAGTCCAAAAAAGAATCAAGGTCCAGCACCGCCGCTTCTGGCTCAGCAATCTGCTGGCGGTGGCAGGCGTGGCACTGATGCTGATTCTCGCCGTCTACCAGCTCAGCCATCAGGCGAGCAGGCTCGAAAAAGGCCGGACAACCGGTCTGTGCGTTTTGGTGTTCGTGGCTGTTACATGTCGTTTATGGTTTATGCGGGGAACATGGCGCGCGGAAACACAGTCGATTCGCGCTTTCGTGGAACTCTGGCACCGAAGAGTGCTGTCTCAAATCCGGCGACTCCAGATCAGCATTTACCTAGCGATTGGATGGCTCGTGTTTTGCGCGGCGCTTGCGGCGGCCAATGGGGCGACCATCCGGCTTGAGCTCATGGCCCATCCCACCGTGTACCTCGCAATGACGTTGGGCATTGTGCTCATGCTGCGAGTGATTTGGTTCGGGGTGATGTGGCTCCGCCGCCGCAAAGTTGCTGAACTGAGTGAAGTGACCAGACTTCTGGAAGAAATGGAAACAAGGAATGACTAGCCCGCCGGGCAGCCGCGGGGGGATGACGGACAATCCGGAAGGTGAGACTGATGGACGGGGCAGAGTTACAATGGCTTCGCCAGGTGAAACGGAGGCGGGCTCTGCAGGGATGCAACTAAGCCGAGGGATAACCTGGTGGGCTCATCGAGACGATGATCGGCAGCGCCGGAACGAGCTTCTTGCGCCGCTCCCCAGCCCATCATCGCAGCGAAAGACCCAATGCCTTGAAAATCCCCGCCCGAAAGGGCGGAATGCTCACTAACGGCTCGCCTCCTCTCCAGTTCAGGCTGAGCCATCACAATCCTAGCCAGTTCCGAGCCTCAGTGCAGGAACCCGCCAGAGCCTGAACCAGAGGCTAAATCCTCTCACGCTCGGGCGATTTGACCGAGTTTTCAACCTGCTGTAAGTAGGAACCCGTGCGAGGTAGTGCCATGGAGAAATGCAACGCTGCCAGTCTAGGGATGGCCGCCCGCTATTGGCGTCTGTTCGTGAACCGCCTCGCTTACACGTTGCAATCGCATAAGCCGGGGAGGAACGGCAAGCACTACTACTACAAGCCGAAGGATGGACGGCGACTGTCACGCGAGACAGTTCTGGAACACCTAAATTGTCAGATTACGATGGGGATCTACGCCATCAACCCGGAGACGCAGCGGTCCAAATGGGTCGCCATTGATGCCGACTATGGAAATGCCCTGGAAGATCTGCTCAAGCTGCAATATGAATTGCTCCAGGACGGAGTGGAGGCAGCCCTGGAGAAGTCGCGTCGCGGTGGTCACCTTTGGATCTTCGCCGCGCAGCCGTTGTTGGCACGGGACTGGCGAGTCTACATCTACAACCTGGTCACGAGGTTGAAAGTGCCGGTGAAAGGCGGAGCCGGCTTGGCGGAGGGAATCGAAGTTTTCCCACGGCAGGACGAGTTGGGAGACGCCGAGTTTGGCAATGCGCTTCGCGGGCCTCTTGGCGTCCATCGCGCGGTTGGACAGCGTTTCTGGTTCTACGGCGCAGACTACCGACTCGAGGCGCAACTCGACTACCTTGAGCGGCTTAAGAAAATCACAGAAGACGAAATGAGCGGCTTCGTCAGAGGGCTGAGCATGCCGGAGGAATTTCAGCCGAAGCCGAAAATTGTGCTGCCACCTTATGACCCCAACCGGCACGAGTTTCGGATCCTCGACCATGTAGGTCCTGTGCAACGTCGTTCAGGAAACTACTGGACCCGTTGCCCGTCTTGTGCCCGGCAGGGCCACGACCGAAGCGCTGACAACCTGGCCATCTGCGTTACGGATCCTCGGAAATACAAGTGTTGGGCAGGTTGTACGAAGGAAATGATCCGGGCGGCGCTTGGCCGCCCTATTCGAAGCATCGCGAGCTAACCATGAGTAACGAAAAGAGTGTGCTCAAGCGCATCCGAACAACTACGGTCAAATTCTGGCCTTGCGGGGATTCCGCCTGCCGGACCGAATGGTGTCGGCAAAACCACGTTCGCACGCACATTTCTTCCCAACTACGCCGACTGCAAGGACCTCATCCATGCCGATCCGATCGCAGAGGGTTTGCCGACGTGTTGCGTTCGCGCACTTATGCGCTTAGCAACATGAACCGTATTATGTTGACAGTTTACTCATGTGGAGATGGGTCGGCTAAGAACTGGCCAACATCCGGATGGAAGTTGAGTCCGATCTCATTCATTCTCGAATGTTTTAATTTTGGCTTGGGTCCACGATGCCATTTTTCCAATTTGCCGACCCCCCTCGATCAGCGAACTCGTGTGATGTCCTGCACCCAGTTTGTCTCCCAGGTTTTGCCCTCGTCTGGCGAGTCCGCTTGCTCCCAGTGGCCCGATGTCGGAGTGATGTTGGACCAGATGAAGCGCGCCCGAACTCGCTTTCCCTTGACCGTATCATCCCCATAGAAGGTGCCCACGCCATTGTGGAAGCCTCCGATCATGGGCGGATCCAAGGGTTCGGATGGTGTCCTGCTGTCGAGCCACCAGATTGACCACTTCTGGGTCTTCGGGTCGAAGGACCGCAGAGCGACACCGCGATAGGGAGCACCGGGAACGCTGAGCACTGTATCGTCCAAATTGCTGTAACTCCCCATAAGCGGTTGATTCAACAACGTGCCTTCGAATTCAATCCACTCGTGATTATTGGCGAGTCGCTGCTTCAGCTTTCGATGATGGGCCCGCCATTGACCAACCAGGAAGTCGAAGTCGTGAAGACCGGGGACTGCACGGTCTGTCTGATTCATCCCGGGGCCCGAATCCTGGTGCGATTGTGGGGCCAACTGTCCAGGCGCTCCCAGACACAGACTTAGCAGCGCGATCATGACTGAACGGTGATGAATACTCACGATGCCCCCTTTTGAATTGCGGCGGTAGCCAATTCGCAACAATGCTGGAACTCCATTTCGCCGATACGCGTTCATCGTCCCCCCCGGAATCAGACTGAACTAATGCCACCTTTTTTAGATTGACTCAGTTCGTGGTATTTGTATATGCCCACTTTCTAGGGAACTCTCGATACCACTTTCGAAGAAAAACGAACCTCTGTTCCGGCAGGTTTACAAGGGCTTGCGCAAGGCAATTCTCTCCGGGGAGTTCGTCGCCGGCGGCCGGCTGCCTTCCACCCCCAGGAACGCCGAAGCGTCTTAGTCGACTGCATTCGCAAAGATTTGGGTTCTTGCGTCTCCCGCCAGAACCTGTGGCTGGTGCCTCTTTCGACCTCCTATCTGGGCGAGGCCTCCCTGGCAGGGGTTCATTCTGGGCTGGTCGAAGTGGTCATTCGGTATTTGTGAAAATGGGTATTGATTCCAACCTGCCTTTGCACCAAGCTGGGACAGACATGGGCGCGCCTGGGGCTGATGACAGCGGCCAAACGGCGCGCCATCGATTCGTTCCGCCGTGGTCGCATGCTCGCACAAAAGCACGAAGAAATCGCCCGCGAACTTGAATGGCAACGGCAGCAGCTCGGAGATGCTTTGGAGCACTCACTGGATCAGGTGATCGATGATGACATTCTGCGGCTCATCTTCACCGCGTGCCATCCGGTGCTCGCGGTGGAAGCACGCATCATCTTTAGGTTGCGTCTGATCTTCGCCGAAGAATTGTTTGACATGGTATGGAGGTATATCAGTGCGATCTCTACTGTGGGCGGGTTTATTCTGCGGTTTTTTACTTTTGCAAACGGCGCCTGCCGCCGATTGGCCCCCTCAGGAAATAGAACATAAAGCGCCGGTTGCTGAAAGATCTGACGCGGGTGGTCACCCCATTCTCGTCGAGCTTTTCACTTCTGAAGGTTGTTCCAGCTGTCCTCCTGCGGATGCCTTTCTCCAGAAACTGGATGTTACACAGCCCGTTCCTGACGCGCAATTGATCGTCCTCAGCGAACACGTGAATTATTGGGACCATGACGGTTGGAAAGATCCCAACTCCTCACCTGCACTGACCGAACGTCAGTCTGCTTATGTCAGCGCACTTGGCCTAAAGACGCCCTACACTCCGCAAATCATAGTGGATGGAACCGCCGAAATGCGCATTGGCGATCGAGATCAGGAGATCAAAGTCTTTCAGGCAGCCGCCGCCTCCCCCAAAATTCCCGTACGCATCGGCGACGTGATCGTGGATGCCGGGAATCCGGCCCTTCTTCAAACGCACATTGATGTGGATGGCAATTCCGACAAACACAACGCCGACATCTACGCGGCTGTTGTTCTCGATCGTGTGGAGTCACAAGTCCTGCGCGGCGAAAATGGGGGCCAACACTTGACCCATGTTGCCGTTGTGCAGCAGATCACGAAAATAGGAAAGCTAAAGAAGGGGCAGGCCTTTGGTGAGGCTGTTCAGTTGAAAGTCAAGCCTGGCGTAGATCCGAAGAACCTTCGGATCGTTGCTTTTCTACAAGAATCCGGACCGGGAAGAATACTGGGCGTCGCTTTACGGAGGCCAGCAAACTGACGAACTGCACCTCCCCCCAGGGCGAGGCATGGAGTGCGGCGATCTTCTCGGTGCCTCAGCGAACCGACAAGAGAGCCAAACCCCTCGCATATGTCGACAATGACGATTGCAGGCTTGGTCAGCGCCGTGAAGACTAGAGGGTGTGATTGGTTGGGCTCCCTGCCCATCATGGAGGGTAAGTATGGTGAGTTCTATGTTCCGATTCCTGATTCAATGCCGGACGCGGATCGAAGCGAGAGGCCGGCGTTGACGAGAGATTTCCTGCAAGGTGGTTCTAGGAATGCCTAGCGGAGTGGATTAGGAATGACCAAGGCCCCCTTCATAAACGCTATTCGTTCGTGACCCAGATCGACTAGATGCCCGAGTGCCAGCGGCGGCCCGAGGGTGATCCAGAACGATGTTAGTAACGCGTTTGTCGTTGCGATGGCCAGCAATGGCTGCTTGTCGGCAGATGTTGTTCTTCCGCTAAGATGGTGTCCACTGTAAAGAACCCTTCCACCCCTCGCTCCTGAAGCATCGTCGAGTAGGTTGCGAGTAGTTTCTTGTCGTGCCGGTGAGCCACCGTAAGAAAGCATACATTCCGCTGCCGAAGATAACGTTCAATGCCGCTGATCACGATCGAGCGTAGGCGTCGCCGATCTCTCTCGAATCACGCCGATGGTGTAAGTGCGCCTGACCCGCAGAGAACGCGCGAAGAAGTTCAGCCGATAGTTGAGTTCGCGAACCGCTTTCACAATGCGTCTCTTCGTATGTTCGGGCGCGGAATGCGAAGCTGGAGAGTTGTTGAGAACTGCGGAGACGGCACTGGGAGTAAGCTCCGCCCGTTCCGCCACGGAGCTCAACGTCACGGCCTTCATGTTCGGATTTCCTTCATTCTTAAGAGATTGTATGCGGGCGGCTATCTTACTGTGCACCTGTTGTTATGTTGTCTAGTCTTGTTTCTTTCAATCACCGCATCCGGGTTCAGGTCGATCATCCCTGTTTCCTGTAACAGGACTATCTTATTTATTCACTTCATCACATTGTGTTATCTCCAGTAGAATATCGATATTTTAGGCTTGACAATCAAAGTCGATTAAAGATAAACCTGCTTGGAGCATCGG
>Ga0210393_10001750_pt1 | contig 18045 bp, 19 predicted proteins | sample IncBWC27OmetaG_FD_160068 | JGI IMG/M metagenome (GOLD analysis project Ga0210393, IMG submission 160068) | Forest soil microbial communities from Barre Woods Harvard Forest LTER site, Petersham, Massachusetts, United States - Inc-BW-C-27-O ... | reverse complement strand
CGGCGGTCTCTCGGACATCGCGTTGTACTACATCGGCGGCATCATCAAGCACGCGCGCGCGATCAACGCCTTCACCAACGCCAGCACGAATAGCTACAAGCGCCTGGTGCCGGGATTCGAAGCGCCCGTGAAGCTCGCGTATTCCGCGCGCAATCGTTCGGCCTCGATCCGCATTCCCTGGATTTCCAATCCCAAGGGCCGGCGCATCGAAGTGCGTTTTCCCGATGCCACGGGCAATCCCTATTTTATGTTTGCCTCCATGCTGTTGGCCGGACTCGATGGCATTCAAAACAAGATTCATCCCGGCGATCCGGCCGACAAGGATTTGTATGACTTGGAGCCGGAGGAAGACAAGAAAATTCCGACCGTTTGCCATTCGCTCGACATGGCGCTCGATTACTTGGACAAGGACCGTGGCTTCCTGAAGGCGGGCGGCGTGTTCACCGATGATCTGATCGACGCCTACATCGAATTGAAGATGAAAGACGTGACGCGCTTGCGGATGACCACGCACCCGATCGAAATTGAGATGTATTACAGCTTGTAATCGGGAGCCTCTCTTAAGAGGCCCCGTGGGGTGCTTAGGCCTTAAGGTGACGGCGGTCACGCCGTCGTCACCCCGTTTTGTGGTCGGGAGGCGATAGGTCTATGCTTTGGAATTATGCACCCGCGACAGACATGGTTGGCGATAGGCCTGTTGACGGCCTGTACGGTGCAGGCGGCTGTAATCTACAAGTGGGTGGATGCCGACGGGGTGGTTCACTACTCCGATCAGTCCTCGCCGGGTGCCGAAAAAATCACCACGGCGGGGTCCTCGTCTCCGGCGACCCCGGGGGCGCGCAACGTCACCGGGCCGATCGCGCCCACTCAGAGGGCTGCGGAGAGCGGGCTCAACTACAGCGAATTCTCGATCACTTCGCCGGCACCGGAACAAACCTTTTTCGGCGACGACGTCGTGGCCGTCCACTTGAATCTCAACCCCTCTCTTCGCCCCAATCAATCCATCACCTGGCACTTGAACGGCAAACAGCTGGATTTTCCGCCGAACGCCGTATCGTTTGCTCTGCCGCGCCTGGATCGCGGCACGTATGCGCTGGCCGCCACCATCACGGATCAGCAAACGAGCGAATCGCAGACCAGCAACAGCGTGACCTTTTTCGTGCGTCAGCCCTCGGCGCTGTCGCCGCAGTCGCCGCTGCACAAATAGCCCAAAGTTTGCGGCTAACGGACGCCCAGCTTGTCGGCTGAGCTCCAAATCGACACCGTAAGAATCGACGGCACCGAACTGCTCGACGCCATGGTGACCAGCGTTTTCCTGCTGGATCCGCAACTGCACGTTACGTACTTGAATGCCGCGGCGCAGACCTTGCTCGGACTGTCGACCAATCAGGCGCTGGGGCGCTCGATCGCCGAACTGACGCGCGGCGCTGAAAGCCTGCTGCCGATGTTCGACCGCGTGCGCGACGCCGGCGAAGGAGTCGTGCAGCGTGAGCTTGCGTGGTCCGCCCCGGGTGGTGTGGACCGCATCCTCGACTGTGCGGTGACTCAAGTGGTCATGGGAGGGCAGAGTCTGCGGCTGCTGTTGGAGATCGAAGACATCACGCAGCATCGGCGCCTGACGCGCGAGAACGCGTTGCTGGCGCAGTTGGGTGGCAGCCGCTTGATGGTCCGCCAGCTCGCGCATGAAATCAAAAATCCGCTCGGCGGCTTGCGCGGCGCCGCACAACTGCTCGAGCGGGAGCTGTTGGATCCGGCGTTGCGGGAATACACGCGCGTGATCATCAGCGAGGCGGACCGCCTCACCAATCTGCTGGATTCCATGCTGGGTCCCGGCCGGCCCCCGTCGAAGCAGTTGATCAATGTGCATGAATTGCTGGAGCGTGTGTATCACTTGCTGCGCAGTGAAGCGCCCGCAGGCGTTGTCATCGATCGGGACTACGACCCCAGTCTTCCGCCGTTGACACTCGATCCGAATCACATCATTCAGGCGATGCTCAATTTGGGCCGCAACGCCATTCAAGCGCTCACGGGCGCGCCTGTCGATTCGCCGCGCTTGATCTTGAGAACGCGCGCGGCGACCAACGCCACCCTCGGCGCGCAGCGACACCGGCTGGTTGCCTCGATTCAGTTCGAGGACAACGGCCCGGGCGTACTCAACGAAATTCGCGAAACCATCTTTTATCCGCTCGTTTCCGGCCGCGCCGACGGCTCGGGTTTGGGTTTGGGGATCGCGCAGGACCTGGTCAGCCGTCATGGCGGCTTGATCGAATTCGATAGTGCTCCGGGGAGAACGATATTCGTCATTTCCTTGCCGATGGACTCGGCATGAATATAAAGCCACTGCAGGTCTGGTTGGTCGACGACGACGCATCCATTCGCTGGGTGTTGGAGAAGGCGCTGAAGGGCAGCGGCATGACGGCGAAGTGCTTCGACCAAGCCGACAATGTCTTGACGGCCCTGCGCGGCGAAGCGCCCGATGTTCTCATGACCGACATCCGCATGCCCGGCCGCAGCGGCTTGGACCTGCTCAAGGAAATCCAGACATCGCGTCCGGGATTGCCGGTGATCGTCATGACCGCGCATTCCGATCTCGACGCGGCGGTCGCAGCCTATCAGGGCGGTGCCTTCGAATACCTGCCCAAGCCCTTCGACATCGATAAAGCGGTCGATCTCGTGCGCCGCGCCGCGCAACAGGCCAATTTGTCGACCGATGCGGAGGCCACCCGGCGCAGCATCCCCGAGTTGCTCGGCCAAGCGGCGTCCATGCAGCAGGTATTCCGCGCGATCGGCAGATTATCCCGGTCCAGCATGACGGTTTTAATCACAGGCGAATCGGGCACCGGCAAGGAACTCGTGGCGCGCGCTCTGCACCGCCACAGTCCGCGCTCGAACAAGGCCTTCGTCGCGCTCAACACGGCCGCCTTCACCGCGGACCTGTTGGAGTCCGAATTATTCGGCCACGAAAAAGGCGCCTTCACGGGTGCAGATGCGTTGCGCCGCGGTCGTTTTGAACAAGCGGATGGCGGCACGCTGTTTCTCGACGAAATCGGCGATATGTCGCCGGCGCTGCAGACGCGTCTGCTGCGCGTGCTGGCCGAAGGCGAATTCTACCGTGTCGGCGGCCAGACGCCGGTAAAGGTCGATGTCCGCGTGATCGCCGCGACTCATCAGGATCTCGAGATGCGCGTGAAGTCCGGTCATTTTCGCGAGGATCTCCTGCACCGCCTCAACGTGATTCGGATCGAGATTCCGCCGCTGCGCGAGCGGCGCGAGGATATTCCGGAATTGTTGCGCCACTATCTATCGGTCGCGGGGCAGGAACTCGGTGTCGAGCCCAAATTGATGACGGGGCCTGCGGAAACCGCGCTCGTCACCTTTGATTGGCCGGGCAACGTCCGGCAACTGGTGAATGCGTGCCGCCGTCTTACCGTCACCGCGCCCGGCCGAGAAGTTCGGGCCGAGGACATCCCGCCGGATCTCGGCGGCGTTCCGCTGGGACAGACAACCAACCACGATTGGATGGCCAAGCTTTCGCACTGGGCCGAGCAGGAATTGGACTCAGGCACTCGGCGCCTGCTCGATACGGCGGTTCCCGAAGTGGAGCGCATTCTGATTCGCGTGGCGCTGCGCAAAGCCGACGGACTCAAGCAGGATGCGGCCAAGCTGCTGGGTTGGGGCCGCAATACGCTGACGCGCAAGATGAAGGAACTCGGCATGGAGGACGTGAGCTAGCGAGTGCTTGAGCCGGTCGTTATCACTACGCCGGCGCGACCAGCGAGTGTTGGGCGATGTCTGTTTTTACGGCCTGCGAGTGTGCAGAAGCCTCGAAGCTTCCCATCCTCCTAAGCCTTATAATTCGCGTATGCGCGAATATCTTTACAACAAACTCGGTGCGCTGCAGGCGCTTCTGTTCGGCATTCCGCCGATGGACTGGCTGATCGCAGGCGTCGTGGGCGCGGTGGTCTGGGGCGCCCTTTGGGTACTGCGAGACCTGATCGCGTCGCGCTACAAAAAAGTCTCGAGCACGAAGGGTCCCCTGATCCGGCTCATCGGCTATTTGATCGGCAATACCAAGCAGATTCTGTTCTTTGCCGTCGCGCTCGATGCCGCGCAAGAGAGCCTGACCCTGCCTGACAGGGTACAGCGCATCGTCTCCAACACCGTGATGATCCTCATTTTGATTCAGATCGGCCTGTGGGCGGGTCGCTCGGTGCGTTTCTATCTCGAAATGAAAGAACTGGAGCGTGGCGCCGATCGGGTATTTTCCGGCTCTCTCGACATCATCAACTTCGTGGCGCGGATGCTGATCTGGTCGCTGGTCATCCTGGTGGGGCTCTCCAATCTCGGCGTCAACATCACCGCGTTGCTCGCGGGCTTGGGCGTCGGCGGCGTCGCCGTGGCGCTTGCCCTGCAAAATGTTCTCGGCGATCTGTTTGCCTCGTTGTCGATCGCGCTGGACAAGCCCTTTGTGATCGGCGACAACCTCACCATCGACACTTTCATCGGCAAGGTCGAACACATCGGCATCAAGACAACGCGGTTGCGCAGCGAAGGCGGCGAACAGATTATTTTGTCGAATGCCGATATCCTGAAGAGCCGCGTGCGCAATTTCGGGCGCCTGTCGCAGCAGCGGATATTGGCGACGATTCGCTTGAGGTTCGACACCCCGGACGACAAGCTCAAGGCCCTGCCGCAATTGCTGGAAAAAGTCGTTCGCGAGCACCCCCAGGCGCGATTCGAACGCTGCCACCTGAAAACGCTGGCGGAGAGTTCATTTCAATTCGAGCTCTCCTATTTCGTGCAGCAGCCCGCGGTGAACTCGATGCTCGATCTGCAGCAGGCGGTGAATTTCCGCATCATCGAAGAATTGCGTCGCTTGGAAGTCGAGTTTGCCTATCCCGCGCAACTGGTTCTCTTGGAAAGGCACGGCGCCGCTGTCGAGAAATAGGTGTTCCATGTCGTGCTGTTCGAACCTGAGATCCCGGGGAATACCGGCAATTCCATCCGGCTGTGCGCCAACACCGGCGCGACGCTGCACCTGATCAAGCCTCTGGGTTTTCGGCTCGACGACAAGAGCCTGAGGCGTTCCGGACTGGATTATCACGACTTGGCGGACGTGAAAATTCATGCGGACCTGGAAGCTTGTTTGGACCTGCTGCGCGCTTCGCGCCTGTTCATGGTGGAGACCGGCGGTGCGCGCTGCTACGGCGATGTGCAATACCGCGCGGGCGACGCATTCCTGTTCGGTCCGGAAACGCGCGGTTTACCGCAAAGCACGCAGGCCAGGGTAGGGGCCGAGAATGGCCTGTTCATTCCCATGCGCGCGCAGAACCGCAGCGTCAATTTGTCCAACGCCGTGGCGCTGGTGATTTACGAAGCCTGGCGGCAGATCGGTTTTTCAGGGTCTCTAAGCGAAGGAAAGGCTTAAACGGACTCACGCCGATCCGACATCGGACTCTGACTCATTGCACAAATCTCTTTCGATACTGCGCCGGACTCAGCCCGACTTTCTTGCGAAAGTGATGCCGCAGCGTGGTGGGTGTCCCCAGGCCGCATCGCTCCGAGATCTGCTCGATGGTGAGTGCCGTGCTCTCCAGCAACTCTCGCGCCGAATCGACCCGCGCCCGGGTAACCCAATCCGCCGGGCTCAATCCGGTTGCCGCCCGAAACCGGCGCATGAAGGTGCGCTCGCTCATGGCCGATAGGCGCGTCAGCTCATGGATTCGCGCTGCTGGATGTTCGAAGCCCTGAGCTATTCGCGAAGCGCCACGTTCCTGGCGCAGTGAATCTGCCGCACGCGAAAATCATCGAATCCAAGCTGCGCGAGTACCCGAAATCGACGCTGTTCGTGACCTACTGCGCGGGTCCCCACTGCAACGGCGCGGCGCGAGGCTCTGCGCGGCTCGCGCGTTTAGGCTATGCGGTGAAGCTGATGGCCGGGGGAATGACGGGCTGGATCGAGGAGGGATTTGAGCTAGAGCGGCTCTGATGCCGTCTCGGGAAGCGTGTCCGCGTACAAATTCCACAGCTTGAGCACGCGCGGGCTGATGTTGGGCAGCGACTTTAACTGGGCGAACGCCTGTTTCGCGCCTGCTGGGTCCCGTTCCGCGGTTAAGGTGCGCCCGAGATACACATAGGCTTCGTCCGGTTGCGACAGCTGCGCTTTGCCGATTCCCCGACCAAGGGCAGTTAATGCATCCTGGTAGTCACCGGCGCCAAAATAAACCTCGCCCAGTTTCATATCGAGTTGTCCGGCCGGATTCTTGGTCGCCTCGGCATCGAGCGCTGCTAACCCATTCTTGTCCGAATCAGCACGCGCCTGTAAGGCGTTCAAGAGGCGCGTGGTGCGTTCCTTGTGTTCATCCTTGAGAACCCCGCCGCTCATCGCCTTTTCCAGAACGACTTGCGCCTCGCCCGGCAGACCCGCATCCCCGAGCAATTGCGCCATCTCAATGTAGTCGGTATCCGCAGTCATCGAATGGGTGTCGAACATGACGCGGTAGAGCATCAAGGTGTTGTGATCGTCGCGCTCGTCCTGGCGCTCCAGGCGGATCAAGTTATTCCAGTACGAGCTCTTGTTGGTGAGCCGAATCAGATCGTACAGCGCCGCCTTCATGCCGCCGGAGTCGTTGGCATTGCTGGCGCATTGCAATTTGAGTTGGTACAGCACTTCCTTCGGTGGTTGGCCGGCCTCCTTGAAAGCGGCAATGGCTTTGTCGCCCCAGACTGCTGAATTCGGGCAGTCTTTTTGCTGGTAATAGAGCTGACTCATGATCAGCAGATCATTCTCGGTGGCGGCGCCGTTTTCGGCGGTCTGCGTGCCGTATCCAATGGCCGCGGTGTCGTGCTTGTTGAGCGCAGCCAGTTGAAATAGCAGGCGGAAGATTCTCACCAACTCTTCGGCCTTATAGGCGCCGGTGGCAAGCGCAGCCTCATAGGCCGTTTGCGCAGCGTTGAAATCCTTCAACCGAATGCTCGCCACGCCGGTGAATTCTTCGATGGTTTTCACATCATACTTTGTGGGCGGAGACTTGGACCTGGCCGCTTCCAATTCACGCAAAGCTTCCGCCCATTGTCCTGCCTGCATGGCCTTTTGCGCCGCCCTCATTTCCTTGCCGATGACCTTGCTGATGACGGGCCGGCCTGAACTCGCCGTCGTGCCGTCTGCGAAGCGGGGCATTGGCATCACGCCGGCAGGCGTGCCCGCGTCTTGGGGCTCGCCGGAGGCTGCGTTGTGGGTGGCGGCATCGGCTGCAGAATGGGGGCGGTACGCGGAGATCGTGCGATAGCTGACTGACACCAACGAGACCGAAATCGCGATGGCGAGCAGGCCCCATACCCACAAACCCATGGCCCTCAGCAGATAATTCATCTTGTGCGTCTCACAAGCATGAGCCGCAGTATATCCCCACCTGTTTTGCCCCCCTAGCTATCGATTCCAAGGCCGCAAAACGCGCCGCACCGGGTCGGTGACCGTGGCCAGAACGGCCGGATCCAGCAGCCTGCGGCGCCGCAGATGGCGTATCGCGGCCTGAACGGTTGATTTCGACAGGCCCGTCTTGGTGGCAATGGTTTGGAGGCTGACCGACAGCACATCCCGCTTGCCCTTTGCTGCATGGCGCAAAAAATACAGATAAACGACGAAGGCGGCCGGCCGGCGATCGTGTCCCACCAGATCCGGCATGAGGACATCGATCACGTAATTGTCCAAATTGAAGTGCTGCATCGTTAATCACTATACCGATTATCGGTATTGGAGACCCGCGAAATATCCGATAATTGCCCATCGTCCAAGTATGGTCCAAGGGAGACAGCGCCATGATTACTCAGGTCAAATTCGTCGGCATACCGACCAACGATCAGGATCGCGCACTTAAGTTCTATACCGAGAAGCTGGGATTCGAAGTGTCGACGGATCAAGTTTTCAGCGCCAAACAGCGTTGGATCGAGCTGCGCATCGCCAATTCCGCAACGCGCGTGGTGCTCTTTACTCCGGAGGGCCACGAAAGCCGTATCGGCTCATTCTTTAACGGTTCATTCGCCTGCGACGACGTGAGCGCCACCTATCGGCAGCTCAAGGCTCGCGGCGTTGAATTCGACAAGCCGCCGGAAAAGCAGCCCTGGGGCGAGTTCGCCATCTTCAAGGACCCGGACGGCAATCAGTTCGTTCTGTCTTCGTCGGGATGATACGGCCAGGGGCTGATGCCCCGGGGATGATGCGGCGAGGATAACGCGGCCGGGCCGAGCGGCCGGCCGCTGCAGGGCTCAATTCGCCGCGGTCTTGACCCCGGCCTTCTGCTGCTGGATCCAACTATTCGTGCGGGCATCCAACAGGTCGAGCGGCAGCACGCCGCCGTTCAACATCTCATCGTGAAAGCTGCGGATGTCGAACTTCGGGCCCAGTTCCTTTTTGGCGCGCTCGCGCAACTCACGAAACTTCAGCTGGCCTAGCTTGTATGACAGCGCCTGTGCCGGCCACGCGATGTAGCGATCGGTTTCCGATTGAATCGTCGGCTCATCGACCGGCTGATATTTGCGGAAGAATTCGACCACCTGATCGCGGCTCCAATCCTCGGAATGCAGGCCGGTGTCGACGACGAGGCGCACGGCACGAAACAACTCACTGCTCAGTCTGCCGTAGTCGCTGACCGGATCTTGGTAAAACCCAACCTCCTTACCCAGCTGCTCGGCGTACAGCGCCCAACCTTCCACATATCCGGAGTTGCCCGAATGCTGGCGAAACTTCGGCAAGCTGGTCATTTGCTGCGCCACCGAGAGCTGCATGTGGTGTCCTGGGATTCCCTCATGATAAGCCGTGGCCTCATCATCGATCAGCCAGCGATGGGCGAAATTGGACGTGGCCACGCTGACGCGCCCCGGCCGCTTGCCGTCCGGCGTGCCGGTTTGATAGTGGGTCGCCGCGCCCGCCTGAAAAGCAGGAATGGCTTCGACCGTCACCGGCGAACCGGGGATGTAGCCGAATAGCTGGGGAAGCTTGGGCTGCATCTGCGCGATGTATTTGCGGAAGTCCTCGAGAATCTGCTCGGACGAAGTGGGAATGTACTTGGCATTGGTCTTCAACGACTCGCGAAATGAGGCGACATCGTTGAAGCCTTCCTTCTTTGCGATGACCAGCATCTCGCCTTCGATCCGATCGATCTCACGCAGCCCGATGGCGTGAATTTGCGCCGGCGTCAACGTGCTGATGGTGGTGCGGCTGCGGATGTCGTTGAGGTAGCGCTCTTTGCCGCCCGGCAGCGAAGTCACGCTCAAAGTGCTCCGACCCTCGGGCGCATATTGGGCCGCAATGAACGCGGCAAATTTTTTATAGGCCGGAATGACTTCGTTGTTGACGGCGTCGGTAATCGCCTTCGTCAGTCGTTGCTGATCCTCGGCAGAAATACTGTCGGGAAACTTTTTCGTCGGCAATAGAAAAGGGTCCGAAGTAATGATGCCTGCGCATTGCGCCGGTATTTTCTCCAGAAGGAAGCGCACCGGCATGAGCTTGTCCTGCATTCCAGCGCGCAGGGTCTCTTCAGTCTGATCGAAGGCGTGCGGAATCTGGTGCAGACGCGCGATGTAATCCTCGTAGTGCTTGACCGAATCCAACGGAACGGCGAGAGGCAAATCCGCGAAACGCGTCTGCGGTCCCTCCATGTGATTCACCGGCATCTCGTATTCTTTGAACTTGAAGTTCGCGATTCGCTGCAGCAGAGAACGTTGCATGACTTCGTGCGACAGCTTGTCTTGTTCCGGAAAGCCGGCCGTCGAGATGGCGTTCAAGCGCGACAGAAAACCCTGATCGGCGGCGTTCTGGTGCTGATACGCCGCGGGTGAATAATCTTCCAGCTGATCGTTATAGCGGTAATCGCCGACGGCGGTGGCGCGTTCCGGGTGCGCCTTGAGATCCGCTTGGTATTGTTCCTCGAACAGGGCGTTCTGCGCCGCAATCCTGGCAGCGGCATCGTCCATATCCTTGGCGGCGACGGTGAATGAACAAGCGATCAATAGTCCGACGAGTGCTGTTTTGTGCATAGCGCGAAAGGTTAGCATGGCAGTAGCTACTTCGCGGAAGCAGGGAAAACCGGCAATTTGCCAATATCGCGTGCGTCATGCTGAATGATGACGGTGGCATTCAGGTTCTTCGCGAGTTGCTTGAATCGATCCAACGACGCCAATGTTTCAGCGCGGCTGGTGTTGAAGGTCGGCACGCCGTTGCTGTCGTAATTCTCGCGAAAATGAGCCAGGTCACCGGTGATCAGCACGTTCCCCTTGTCGCCGAGCTTGACCAGCAAGCTGTGATGACCGGGTGTGTGTCCGGGAGTGCTCAACATGATGACGCTGCCGTCGCCGAATACGTCCTTGTCTCCGAGGAGCGGCTCGACTTTGCCGCCGCCGCTGATCCAGTGCGCGAAATTCTTGGGATCGACGCCAGGATTGGGCGCAGGACCATTCACCGCGTCCCAGTCGCCTTTGCCGATCAGCAAAGTCGCGCCGGGGAAGGAGGCGAGTTGGCCAATGTGATCGCCGTGATAGTGGCTGATCCCAACGAAGGTGATCTGCTCCGGCTTCAGGTGCAGCTGCGCAAGCTGATCCACCAAGCTTGAGCTCGGTGCCGTCGGCGCCGGAGCGCTGCCGGTCGCGGGCGGGTTGCCCGTGTCCCACACCAGGTAATCGCTGCCATGTTTGATCAAGTAGCAGCTGAATGTCAGCTGGATGCTTAAGCCTTTGAACGCGGCGACATCCGAGAAGCGGCTGACGTCCGCAACGGTGCTGGTCTTGCCGCAATCGAATCGCGTCAAAGACAGCTCGGGAGCGGATTGCGCCGCGGCTGAAGCCGTGCCGATGCACGCGCTCGCCAGCACGGCGGCGGCCAAAGTGAGATCCAGACGTTTCATTGCAGCTCCCTTGTTGTTTATATCGAAATGTCTATATCGAAAAAATTATTCGCGGAAAATCATTCGGCTTCGGAGCGTACGTCGCGCCCCATGAGCGCCTGCACCGCCGAGCGCACGGGCTTGTCCTCATACATGATTGCGTATATTTCGCGGCAGATCGGCATGTCCACCTGCAATCGCTGCGCGACGTCGTACACCGCACGCGCCGCGGGCACCCCTTCCACCACCTGATGAATCGCGCTTTGCGCGCTCGCCGAGGAGGCGCCGCGCCCCAACGCCATGCCGAAGCGACGGTTGCGCGACTGATCATCGGTACACGTCAACACCAAGTCTCCAAGACCGGCCAGACCCATAAAGGTTTCACGCTGCGCGCCGAGCTTCACTCCCAAGCGCATCATTTCCGCGAGACCGCGCGTGATCAGAGCCACGCGGGTATTGGCGCCGAAGCCCATGCCGTCGGCGATCCCCGATCCAATGGCGATGACATTCTTCACCGCGCCGCCGACTTCCACGCCCATGATGTCGGTCTGGGTATAGGCGCGGAAACTGGGGCCCGACAAGGTCAGGGCGAGTTCTTTGGCAAAGCGCTCATCCGCCGATGCGATGGTCATCGCGGTGGGCAAGCCGGCGCCGACTTCTTTCGCGAATGTGGGGCCCGACAAGACAGCGCCGGGCGTTTCGCCCAAGACTTCTCGCACGACTTGGTGCGGCAGCAGTCCGGTGGCAATTTCGAAACCCTTGGTTGCCCACGCGATACGGGTGTGGGGCGCGAGGTGTGGCCGGACGGCCTCCAAGGTCGACCTGAACGCATGCGAAGGCACTGCGATCAGGGCGTCGCTCGAAACTTTGAGGGCCTGGTGTAAATCGGACGCAATCTGCAATTTCTCCGGGAACAGCGCCTCCGGCAAATAGCGCATGTTGCGGCGGCTCTCGCGCATGAGCTCGAGTTGCGCGCTGTCGCGACCCCACAGTTGCGTCGGGTGTCCCTCCCGCGCCAGCAAAATGGCGAGAGCCGTGCCCCAGGAGCCGGCGCCGATAACCGTCATCGGTTCCGTACGCCGGGTCTGCATAACCTCTAATTCACCGTGTTCGGCGTAGGAGCTTGCTGCGCCTGGTTGAACAGGGCGTCGAAATTCACCAAGGGCAGGAGGAAATTGGGGAAGCCGCCTTTGACGATCAGGTCAGAGATCACTTCTCGCGCATAAGGAAACAACACGCCGGGGCAAAAGCTGCCGACCAGGCGCTTCAGATCCTCGACCGATGCGCCGGTAATGGTAAAGATTCCCGCCTGCTTGACTTCCACCAGATACAGCGTGAGGTCGCCCTGCTTGGCTTCCACCGTGATGGTGAGCAGCACTTCCCGAGCCTCGGGCGACAATTCCTCGGTGGAGGTATTCATGTTGAGTTGGAACTTGGGTTCCCAGGGCTGATTGTTCGGCAGGCGCGGACCATTCGGCGACTCGTAGGAACAGTCTTTTAAGTACACGCTCTGTAAACTCACCTGCACACCGCCCACATCGGCCTGTGGCTCCGCCGCCGTAACCTCGTTCATCCTGCCCCCTGAATTAATCGATCCAATTCGCCGCTGCGATCCAGCGCATAGAGCTCGTCGCATCCACCAACATGTTTGTCGCCAATAAAGATTTGCGGAACCGTGCGGCGATTGCTGCGTGCAATCATCTGCTCGCGAGATTTCTCATCCTCTTCGACGTTGATTTCGCTGATAATCACTTGCTTCTGCTCCAGCAAACTCTTGGCTCGCTGGCAGTACGGACACCAATGCGATAGGTAAACGGTGACAACCGGCCGCGTCATTTCGGAGAGCTCTTGCTCCTGGCCGTCTTCGTCAGCGGTAAATTGTCCTTTACCCAGGCGTTGAGGCCGCCCTGCAGATTGAACACTTTGGTGAAGCCGAGCTTCATCAAGGTGCGCGCCGCGCCGGCGCCGTTGGTGCCGCTGTCACAATAAGTAATGACGTTTTTGTCGCGCCATTTTTTCAAGGCGTCCGCTTGCGCTTCGATCTCGCCCACCGGTACGTTGCGCGCGTCGACGATGTGCCCGGCATCGTACAACTCCTTGCTGCGCAGATCGATGACGAGGGCCCCCTGATTCATGAGCCGTACGGCCTGCGTGGCGCTCAATGCCGCAAACGCTTGGATCCTCTCGCGCAGCTCAAAAGCCACCACGACGATGGCGGCCAGCAGTGTCGCGCCGGCAAGATAGGGATGATGGCCAATGTATTCTAACAATCGCTGCATGTCGCACAATTTGGGCTTTTTGGGCGCGCAAGTATAGCAGCGGCCACAAGGCTTGTATGCTTAGCCGCATGATGAACAGCCGCCCATGAATCAGCGCTTTAGAGCCCTTTGGAGCGCCGCATTAATCACGGTCCTGTGCGCCGGCAGCCCCGCTGCGGCCCCGCCGGCGGATTCGGCGCACGCGGACGCCGCGCAAGCGAAACTTACGGCGCTGCGCGCGCGGATCACCGAACTCACCACCCGCATGGGATCGCAGCTGGCGCAGCGCGACAGCTTGAGCGCGCGCGTCCGCGAGACCGAACTGGTCATCGCCACGAAACGGCAGCGCGTCGAAGAGCTGCACACGGCACAGCTTGCCGCGGAACGGCACCGCGCGGACCTGCGCGCCGAAGAGGGGCGCAACTTGAGCGCACTGCAAGCGGAGCGCGCCTCGCTGGCGAGCCAAGCTCGAGCGGCGTACATGATCGGCCGCCAGGAGGAACTCAAACTGCTGTTGAACCAAAGCAATCCCGCGAGTCTGGGCAGAACGCTCACTTACTATGGCTATTTCGCCGAACAACGCAGCCAGAAAATAAAATCCATTCAGAGCGACGAAGCGCGCCTGCAGCAACTGGTCGCGCAGATCGAGCAGCAAACGCAAGAGTTGCAGAAGCTGCAGGATGACGCGACGCAAGAGATTGCCGGTCTGCAGCACGCGCGCGCAGAACGTAGCGTGGCGGTAGCGGCGCTGACCAGAAAATTGGAGAGCGGCAATCAGGAACTCGGCAACCTAAAGCGCGAGGAGCAGGCGGTTGAGTCGTTGGTCGCAGATTTGGCCCGCATGATGCAGGACTTTCCGACCGACCCGTCGCAAAGCTTCGATCGCATGCGCGGGAAATTGCCCTGGCCGGTGTTGGGGCATGTGAGCGCGCGCTATCAGGCACCTCGGGAAAATTCGGGCGGCGTTCGTTGGAACGGCGTCATGATCGAAACGGAACGTGCGGCAAAGGTGCGGGCGCCCTTCTTCGGCCGCGTCGTTTATGCCGACTGGCTGCAAGGCTTGGGGCTGCTGATGATCATCGGTCACAGCGGCGGCTATATGACTTTGTATGGCCATGCCGAGGTGCTTTATAAGTCAGTCGGCGACAAAGTCGCGCCCGGCGATGTAATTGCCTCTTTGAGCGACACCGAAGGCGCCAAGCCGCAGCTTTATTTCGAAATACGCGAAGGCCGCAAGACCGTCGACCCCAAGCTCTGGCTTAAGACCACCCCTTAAAGTGCCGTACCAATTTTAATTTAACACTGGCGGCAAGCGGCTGGCGGCAAGGCTTCTGCGCACGTATGCTAAAGGTTCAATGCGCAACAAATCTGGTAACGCCTTATTGCTGGCCGTGGGCATCGCCATCGGCCTGTCGCTCGGATTGACGCATGGCGTCCTGGCCGACAAGCCGGCCGCGGGCGCCGATCTGCCCTGGCAAGACGCGCGCATGTTGGCCGCGGTGCTCGAACGAGTGAAGCATGATTATGTGAATCCCGTGGACGACCATCAGCTGCTGCAGGCCGCGATTCGCGGCATGGTGGCATCGCTCGACCCTTATTCCGCCTATCTCGACGGCGATGAATACGATGAGGTCAAGATCAGCAGCTCGGGCCGCTATTTCGGCGTCGGCATCGAGCTGTCGATCGAAGACGAGCAGGTCGTGGTGATCGCGCCATTCGACGGCTCGCCGGCGGCGCAGGCGGGAATTCGCTCGGGCGACATCATTGTGACCATCGACGGCATCCCGGTGAATAACAATACTTTGGCGGACACCATCGGGCGCATGCGCGGGGCCGAGGGCACGTCGGTCAAGATCGGCATCATGCGCGAAGGCAATCAGGAACCCATGGTGTTCACGCTGAAACGCTCGCGCGTAGATCTGCACAGCGTCAAGGGCGAAATGCTCGAACCCGGCTACGCGTACCTGCGAATTTCCCAATTCAGCGAAACCACCGGCGATGATCTGAACGCGACGATAAAAGACCTGCGCAAACACAATGGCGCGCCGCTCAAGGGTCTGGTGCTGGACCTGCGCGACAACCCAGGCGGAGTCCTCGAGGCGGCGGTGGCTGTGGCCGATGCGTTCCTCGACAGCGGCGTCATCGTGACCGCCAAGGGACGAACGCCGGATTCAAAATTTGAAATGGATGCGACGCCGGGGGACGTGCTGAATGGCGCGCCCATTGTCGTGTTGGTGAATGGCGGCTCCGCTTCGGCCGCAGAAATCGTCGCCGGCGCGCTCAAGGATCAACATCGCGCAAAAGTCATGGGACGCACGACATTCGGCAAAGGCTCGGTGCAAACCATCATCCCGTTGTCCGATGACCGTGCCGTCAAACTGACCACGTCGCTTTATTACACGCCGTCCGGCGTTTCCATCAACCATCGCGGCATTGCGCCGGATATTGAACTGGAGCGAGATTCGAAAACGCCGGTAACACCCGCGACGGAAGGAGCGCCGCTGCAGCAGCGCGATTCTGAAGTGAAGCGGGCGTTGGAGGAATTGAAAGTGTCGCCCAGTGCGCGCCCCGGCGCGGTGACGACCGCGGCTCGGGCGTAAAGCATGCGCAGCACGCGTTCCATCGAAATCCTGTGTTTGGCGCTCGCCGCCTTGGTGCTCATCTGGTCCGGGGCACTGGCCAATCAAATGTGGCCGGTCTTGGGATTGCTCGCCGCCTTCGCGCTTGCCATCGTTGGATTTCGCGGTCGCCGCTTCCTGCCCGGCCGCACGCGTTCCAAACTGCTGATCGAATCTTGGTCCATGGTGGTGTTCGTCACCGGCGTGCTGTGGTTTACCGGCAAGGGCGCAAGTCCGTTGTTCAATTTGTACCTGCTGCCCATCATATTGAGCGCATTGACTCTGGGCCGCGTCATCACGCTGCTGCAAGTGGCGGCGATTGCCGTGTGTCATTTGTTGTTGGCGATGACCACACCGGGGGTCGAGGTGGTATCGCTGCTCTATGCCAGCCAAGTCGTCGGGCAGCTGGCGCCATTTCTTCTGGTGGCCTATCTCACCACCACGCTGTCGGCGGACATCACCGAAGCTCGGGAGCGAATCGAAAATCTGGCGCAGACCGATTCGTTGACCGGACTTTACAACGTGCGCATGTTCAACGAGGTCTGGCAGCGGGAGCACGATGCCAGCGAACGTAACCGCGGTGTGTATTCCCTGCTGATGATCGATATGGACAAGCTCAAGGAAATTAACGATGTATTCGGCCTCGAAGCCGGAAACAGCGCCATCACCCTGGTGGCGCAATGCCTGCAGCGAAGTATCCGCGCGACGGATCATGCCGCGCGACTTGGCGGCGACGAGTTCGCGGTCCTGCTGCCGGGCGCGTCACCCGAGGTTGCCGAGGCCGTGATCAAGCGCGTGCGACACAACGTCTACAAGACCACGCTGGATCTTAAGTCGCGCATGATTCGCTGTAGCGTGAGCATTGGCGTGGTCAATTACCCCAAGGACGCGCGGGACATGCGCGACCTTCGAAGTCTGGCCGACGACAAGATGTACCGCGATAAAGAGTTGCGGCGTTCCCCCGGCGCCGAAGCAAATGCTTGAACCCTCATAAGCAAACGATTGAATGTGCTGGACTTTTGCGGGGAAAATGGCAAAGTTAGGGCTGCATCACGCCGGGCATGCTTAACATATGGTCAGCTTGCCTCCTTTCCGCTTGATTTGAGAGAGGGTTAATGCGGTCAATCATTCGGGTATCTGCGCTTTCGCGAAAATCGCGGCGCCTTTCCATACATGCATTAGCCTGTATTTCCTTAACTTTTCTGGCATTTCACGCCAACGCCAAGAACGTGGGCGATCCGAAGCTGAAATCCAGCTCCGTGCTCATCGTCGATCAACGCGACTCCTCGGTGCTGTACTCGCGCAATCCGGATGTCGCCGCGCCGATCGCCTCCATCACCAAATTGATGACGGCTTTGGTCGTGCTCGATGCCAAGCAGCCGCTGGATGAACCGATTCAAATTACCGAGGCTGACCGCGATTACCCCAAGGGGGCATTTTCCCGGCTGACCGTGGGGACCACCCTGACGCGCGGGGACCTCATGCATGTTGCGCTCATGGCCTCCGAAAATCGCGCCGCGCACGCGCTGGGCAACAATTATCCCGGTGGCATCACGGCCATGGTGGCCGCGATGAATGCGAAAGCGAAGGCGCTCGGCATGACCAGCGCCCATTTCGTGGATCCGACCGGACTGTCGAGCCAGAATGTGGCAAGTCCCGAAGACCTGTCGAAACTAGTGATCGCCGCCTCGAAAAATAGCACCATCCGGGAATTCTCGACCGACAAGAACTATGCCGTGCGGGTGCACAAGCACCTGGTCGAGTTCCGCAATACCGACAATTTAGTCGCCAACCCGACCTGGAACATCATTGTCCAGAAGACCGGCTACATCGCCGAGGCCGGCAAGTGCCTGGTGATGGCCGCGGTCATCGAAGGCCGCTCGGTGGTCATTGTGCTGCTCGATTCGTTCGGCAAGTACACCCGAGTGGCCGATGCCCAGCGCATCAAGACCTGGATGGCGAACACCTCCAACCCGCGCTTCCAGGTATCGATTCGCTAGTTCGGCGCAGTGATTTTGACGGGTTAGCGACTAGTACTCGCGTCGGTCAATATCACTACGCCGGCACGACCAGTGAGTATTGGGCGACGGCTGTATATTTACGTCCTACGCGTGCGCGTCAGGCCACGTGACCGATAGCAGCACACGAAACTCGCTCCTCCAGCGCGGTAAGTTTGACCGTCGCGCCTGAAAGGCCTACGTGCCCCAACCCCAAAAACCGCCTTGCTCCGATCAATGCCTACGAGAGTCAGTATCATTCGAGCGAAATAAATCCAGGGCGGAGGTTCAAATG
>Ga0210393_10001749_pt1 | contig 18064 bp, 20 predicted proteins | sample IncBWC27OmetaG_FD_160068 | JGI IMG/M metagenome (GOLD analysis project Ga0210393, IMG submission 160068) | Forest soil microbial communities from Barre Woods Harvard Forest LTER site, Petersham, Massachusetts, United States - Inc-BW-C-27-O ... | reverse complement strand
ACCTCTTCGCGCAACATGGCGGCGACCACCGGTGTGAGACGACCCGAGCCCTCGCCATCCTCAATCGCCTGACGAAGGATCGCCGGTCCGACATGCGCATCGAGACAGTCACGCACAGTCCGCTCGGGGGTTGTCACCGGCATGCGCTCGACCTGCATGACGTCTTCCGGCACGAGGTCCACTCGGTGGACGATCATATGTGGCGGCGTCGCGCGTTGGACGCGATACGTCGCCGGCACGGTGATGTGCACCGCTGGCGGATCCACATCGGACATCTCATGAAGCGCGAGCGCGGTTTCATGCGACAAGACACCACGGCGCTCGTTCGGCCACAATGTCGCGTGCATGAGCTGCGCGAGCTGATATGGCGGAAAATCAACGAGCCGATAAACGCCATGGCTTGCCCGCTCGACGACTCCCCGACGAGCCATCATGACAAGGGCCATGGGTTGGATGCCGGCTACGCGCGCCTGCGCGGTCGTGACGTAGCCCATCTGCTCCTCAGCAAGGGCGTACACCGCGCGGTAAGTCGATCGCATGCTGCAAATATAACGTCTAGTTATATTCACAGCAACAAGTGCGGCTTACTATAGAACTTAACGTTCGATTTACAACAAGGCGCGACTAAAGATCCGGGTCAGGCGCGTAACCGCACAAGCAACGTCGCGACCTGAGCTAATCCCCCCCAAGCAGCGCCACTCTCCTGATCCAGAGGTACCCGACCGCAGCCCAGGTTAACTATCGACTGCAACACAACCCTAACGTCATATCACGCCGCAATTTGCGTCTCACCGGACGCCGGTGTCCGTCCTCTACCCTAGTCTTTGCCTGATGTTGCCAGCAGAAACAGCACCAAACGGCACCAGGTCACCAACGGGCTTGTGATTCCTCTGATTCGCAAACGAAGCGTGTGCCCTGAATAAGAAGCAATTGAAGTGCAATCACCCGGCAATGCGGACAAGGCGAGATCGTTGTCACATTGGTGCCCTTTTCACGCCAGAAACAGGACCTAACAAAGCAGCACGATCTGTCGCAAGTTCACCCGGGGTTTCTTCACAACACGAATCGGCCGACAGAACGTGATTTCGAAGTATCTGGTGATATCACCGTTGCTGTGGTCCGCGCACAGTGGGCCCGCCCGGAAGGCCACGTTCGCCAACAGCGCGGCTCCGAGCACATTGACGGTGGATTCGACGACCACGTCGTTGTGCCGCCGCACAGCAATCGATCAGTTGCAAAGTGGGTTCACATGCAACGGTGAGCGACTGGGCAGTATAGCGGCGAGCTACGACACGCTTCGCATAGCCAACGTCACAGTACTCGGCATGCTGCGCCTCGACTATGCGCAGACGACAGAGTCACGCCCACGGCCAGCGGTCATTATCGCGAACGGGGTCACATTCGCTGGCCCTGTTGTCGTGAATGGTCTTCGAGGCACCAGTCTGCGATTCGTGGGGTGTACCTTCAACTCCGTATTGAATCTCGCGGGCGATACGGTTGCCATGCTCGACTTGCGACTGAATCGCTATGCTGGAGCTGTCATTCTCATGAATGATGTAGCGCGGTCGTTCGTCGCCAACGGCAGCGCTTTTCACGGAACCGCCGAGTTCAATAACATTTCTGCTGAGGCCGTCAATCTAATAGACGATCAGTTTTTCCAGGTCGCGGATTTTACTGGTGCGCACATCGGGGTACTCAAGGCCGAACGCATTCGCGCCGCTGAGCCAATCCGGATCACGTGGGTGCAGTTCGGCGATACCTGGGAACGATGGATGGCACCAACCCTGAGGACCGCTCATGATTGGACCCGCGCCTCCGTCATGGATCCGAGAAACCTCCACGCCGTCGAGCAAGAGCTTCAGTTCTGGCGTGCAAACTTCGACCGCCTCAATGAAGAGGGCGATAAGCGCGCAGTGAATCTCGAGCTGATTCGGTTTCGCCGCACTTGCATGGATCAGCCGTGGAGCATGCGCTACGCATCGTACCTGATGGAACTCCCAACGGCTTACGGCACGGCGCCGCTGCGACTTGTGTGGACCACGGCATTGCTGATCGGCGCCTATGCCACCGTCTACTACCTGTTGGACCGAAGAGCCAAGGAATGCTTCAGCACGCAGAAGAAAGATGGAGAGGCGATCGACCGCCATCCCAGAGCGCTATTCGCCCTTATGTACAGCCTCGACACCTTCCTACCGTTTGTCGAGATTACCGGTGTGAAGCAGTGGGGCTGGTGCATCGCCGGCCGCGCTCGTTGGATCGAAGTGAGTGAGCGTGTGGTGGGTATCGTCACCGTTGCCATCGCGACCTACTGTCTTACCGCCTACTATGTCTGAATGGCGGCGCGTCGTTCCTTGGATGCTCCAGGCGTGAGACCCAAACCGGATTCTGTGACGCCGGGCGTATAAATGCGATTATGCTGCAAGTCTATTGATGAGCATGACTCCTGACCCCATTCTGCCGGCTAACGCCGCGACTGGCGACTGCTCGATTTGCGGCCGTACGTTCGATTACAACCTCATTCACAACGGCTTCAACGAATCCGCGTACGCCTATTGTGACACATGCGGCATGACCTCCATTCTGAGTGGTTTGTCTCCCGACGTTCCGCCCGCGGCGGGTTACCGCGGACATCAACGGATTGTCGAGAGTGTCGAGCCATTTCTCACTCCATGTGGATGCGATGGTCGCTTCACCGCGACAGCGGGACCTCGGTGCTCTCATTGCCATAGCGAGTTGGATGCCGAGGCGGTGCGCGAGTCTTTCGAACGGAACGCGCCGGGTACACGCCTGGGCTGGCGTTGGCAACGCAATTGGTCCGGTCTCTACGCGATTGTCGTCGATGGTCGAGTGGTCTGGGACAATTGGCGGCATCGCGAGCCGGATCGAACCACGGGCCGGTGAGGTCGATGCACTTCCTCACGCCGACCGAGTGTAGAGACTGGTGCACATCTGCGAGGACTGCCGTCGACACTCAGGGCATCCCAGTTCGTCCGCACCACAGTACTCACAATGCGCGGGCTAACATCCCGAGAGATTTCACGCACATACTGCGGTTCTGTCAGGGCCTCGAGCGCTCACTGAGACCCTACCGCGGTTGCTTGTTGTGGGTCACGGCTTCGGACATTTGGGAGTCTGGCGTCAACTGGCACCTCTACTATCGCATGCGCCAGTCGTATGGTGACTTGCGGCAGCTCAACGAGGCGCCGGGTCATGTCTTTCTGGCGCATGAAGTGGCCGACTTTGTCACCTTCATTGAAATCGCCGCATTGTCAGGCTTCGACGCGCATCTGGTGACTGACTCAACCGCCTGTGCGCGAGCCTTCATTTCGCACGACGAATTCGTCGAGTTCACGGCGGACGATCACAATCCGGAGCTCGTAAGGGAATTCACCATTGCCATCGAGAGCGGGACGTAAGCGCGCAGTTTCGCACACAGTGACGTCTGACGTGCGACCGTCGTGGTCGGCGGTTTATGGAAGCACCGGAAGCTTCCGAGGATCACCACTCCACCAAGCCACGGAGTCGACCTGAACGGGTCCGTTGGCCGAGACCTCGATGCCTCTCGCACGCGCGCCCGGTGCTTCCGGGACGTCCTCTGAACACGTTAATCCGGATATGTGCCGAGCGCAGCCACTGTATCCGCGCGTTCCAACGGCCGCTGCGGGGCGTCGGCGAATACGCCGAACACGCGCAGAATTATCGCGCTGCCGTCCTCGCGCACGAACATCGTTGGCGTCATGGGGCTCCAACCCGCGCGTGACGTCACGTTGATCCGGCACGCGTACGTTCGCCCGTCGCATCAATGTCGCGGGATCGGTCACCATCTGATGGCGGAACGCGCCGGTCGAGTCACGGGCCCCTGCTGGTCGGCACATGGGCAGATGCGACGTGGGCGATTCGTTTTTGCGAGCGGCACGGATTTCATCTCGTCTCGACGGACGAGAAGCAGCGGTTGCTCGATACGTATTGGACCATTTCGCCGCGACAGCGCGACACCTCGTCGCCCTCGTGCGGACGGACGTTCCCCCCGAGCGCAACGCGCGGTAACGCGATCGCGCGGTGAGTCCGACTTGGCGCCGCGGAGCAACGCAGGCGCGATACATCGACGCGCGAAGCGTCGGCGCGTGTGAATATTGCCCGGGCGATGAGATCTCTCTCACCGCATCAGAGGTCTCGGTATGCGTATGCTCTGTTGGACCGTGGTCTTCGTCGCGGCCGTCATCGCCGCCTGTACCGCGAACCCGGAATCGACCGCGCCCCGGCGTTTGGTGCGATTCCAGCCTCTAACTGTCACCGTCGATAGCGACAGCGCGAACCTCGCGACGACGGACACGCAGTTGGTCAAAGGCTGGGGACTCTACCCCGGTGGGGGCAACAATCCATTCTTCCAGTGGGCTCAAGCTCAGAGCCTGCTCTATAACATGGGGCTGACGTTCATTCGCGATCAGCTCGATCCCGCGCTCTACAACACCGGATCGACCATCTCCGATATCACGCTCAACTCGGCGCAGTTGACGGCGTACGAGGCGAAATGGGATTCCGCAAAAGTGCATGGCATGGGGTACATGCTGTCCGTCTGGAGTCCGCCCGCGGCGTGGAAGGACAGCCCCGGTCTCCACGGCGGAAGGCTCGACTCGGCCACCGGCCGGCCGTCATTCGTCGCCTTCATGACCGTGGTCATGAGGAATCTCAACGGCAGCCCCCCGGGTCTGCCGCTGGCGTTAAGCATTGCAAACGAGCCGGATATCTCGGACACTGGCTATCCCTCGACGCCATACGATACGGCCCTCTACGAGTTGACGCTCGACAACGCCCGAGGCTCGCTCAACTTCGCGGGATACACGGGCGTCGTCACCCTCGGTCCCGAAGTCAGCGCGCTCAACGTGGCGTCGTCGTACCTGGGTGATGCGTCCTTCATCTCCATCGACAGCGGCTATTTCGCCAGTACCGCCGTTGGCGCCTTCGCCGTCCATACGTACGGCGATGTCGGCTGGAGCTCTCTGTCCTCCTTCTTCAACAGCCACAAGAAGGACGTGTGGATGACCGAGTACTCGCAGCCCACATCTCGAGGTACGTCGCAAATCGCCCACGCCATCGACCTCATGGGCGCGCTCGGGGCGCATTTTGAGATCCTTCCCACCAACTACTGGGCGTGGTGGAACGGCTTCGCGCACGCCGACACCGATACGACGACCAGCGGGACACCGGGCGCCGGGACATTGCTGCTGGGCCACTCAAATGGCTCGCTCGAAGTCACGTCGATGTTCTACACGCTCCGGAAGCTGTTCCAGAATGTGACTCCGGGCTCGGCAAAGGTGCAGTACGCCACGAGCTATTACACGAAGTCGTCCTATCCGCTGGTATACTCGACGAGCGGACAGACGGGCAGCCAACCCCGCATCGATCTCTACGCATTCCAGGAGACGAGTCCCGCCAAGACGATCGTCGTGGTCTCCAATTGGACCAGTGACGACAAACGCCTCACGTTGATTGGGCTGCCGAGTGGCTACACCACCCAGCAGGGATACGTGTCGGATTCGGCGAGCACGAACGCCGACATGATCACGCAGACTGCGTCGACGTGTTGGACTCCCGGTGGCCAGACCGTTGCCAGGACAGTCCTGTACGCGCCGGCCCGGAGTGTGCTCATCGCAATCATGAACTGATGCGCCAGGCAACCCACAAGGCGCTGAACATGCAGGAGCAGGTCACGATCTCGATTGGGAATCGAAACCTGCTACGCCATGTCCAGCACCTTGCTGCTGCCTCGTCTGCGGTATCGGTTTTCTCGAACGCCTAGGATGTCGACTTCCAGACTGGTGTGATTCGCTGGCGAGCCGAGGCCGACAAGAAGGGCTACGACTGGGAGATCCCCACGTCTCTTGATCTGCTACGGGACTCCGCAGTGTTTCGCGAGGCCAGCGGCCGGAGCGCCGGGCTCTTGTTCCCTTCGGAGCGAAGGCCAAATCAACCGGTACAGCGCCGCGTGATCGACGAATGGTTGATGATCGCCGAGCGCCATGCCGGTCTACCGAAGCTCACCTATGGCCGATGGCACCCATATCGGCGGAAGTGGGCAACGGAGCGCAAGCACCTTCCACTGAAGGACGTTGCGGCCGCCGGCGGCTGGAAGGATGCGAGCACATTGCTCAAGTGCTATCAGCAGCCGGCCAAGGAGACGTTGCTCGCCGTTGTAACGGCGCCGAACAAGCTTCGGGATGAAGCAGTAGCGCTGCACATTAACGGCAAACCGTTCTTCGGCTCTTGACGACGTACACCATGCGCGGGCGCACATTGGGTGCTCACGTTTGCTGTCGATCGGTTGGTAAGCCCTCGATCGTCTTCGAGAGCAATCGCCGCGCTGCGCGGTTGTGTGCTACGTCGAGTAGGTACCGGGCGCCTCCAACACGAGATCTTTGACGTATCTGCGCGGGCTGACAACGCGTGCAAGCACTGGCAGATCGCCAAGCTCTCCGCTGTCCGGACATGTCGCCAACGAACGGTGTGGCCTATCGGTGACCACGCATCAGGACGCGCTCGACCTGCTCCGCGGCCTCGTGCCGTGCCGTCAGGTTACGCCTGATCGCATCGTCGACAATGGCGCCATCGTCATGGCCGTCGGGCTCCTCCGGCATCGACGGTGCGTTCCACGTCCTGGCGCGGCGGCTACCGGACGCGAGGCCGCGGGGACCGCTCGATACATTGAGTATCCAATGTGCCCGTGAGGATCACTGCGGGTCAGGCGCGTAAGCCCCCACAAAAGCAATGACGCCGCCTAGATCTAAGTCCAAGCAGCGCCATACTTTGTTAGTTGCCCCTCCTGGGCTCGAACCAGGACTCTCCTGATCAAGAGTCGAGCTGCAAACCGTTTAGCTCCATCAAAATACTCTCAAACCAAAAGTTGCGCGTCCCGGTTTGCCGGAGTTAGCGCGTAAGGTTGACCACACGCATTTCGACATACGCTAGGTCCTCTGATCACTAGTTCGATCCGATCTGTCTTCGCTCTTCTGGAGCAAATTGCTCAACACCTCGCGCGCGAATTGAGCTCCAAGTTGATGAGGATCTCCTTCAATCAGTTGCGACACCCACGTTTCCTCGGGGAAAAAAGCTCGCTCGAAATCTTCCATCGAGTGAAAGACTTGACCTGATGGTTTAGTCGCCTCTTCGGACATCGCTCTCCTCCAAGTCGGCCGTACGCGGGAAGTAATTGGCAAAGAATTGATGATTCAACTCCGGTTTGAAATAGTGCTTCCTCTGGATCCAGACGAGGCCGTCTCCTTTTGAGATCACGGCCACATCAATAGGTCCGCCTACGGTCTCAGCATCCAAGGATACCTTGCGCTTAAGCGATGTCAAACTAACGAGCGCCTCTGCCAGCGCTGCAAGTTCATTCTTGGGCAAGATCGCCACAACATTCATAATGGGCTGCACCCAATGGCGATCGATCGTCGCATGAAGGCGCTCGCGGAAGGCCTGTACGAGACCAGGCCCGACACTGGCCCAACGCTCCGTGATCTCGCGTCGGTGATCGTCACTCAAGCCTGGCAGAGTACGGAGAACCTCTGTCGGGCATTCACCGACGACCTGCTGGACGAAACCGGCGACCATCGCGTCGTACCTTGGGTCCACTCCGCGCATGAACAGGTCCACGACATCTACTTGAGCAAAAGGAACAATGACAGCGTTCTCTTCCGTCGTTATGGTGACTTGATCCTCACTCTGGTACTTCAGTCGATCTAAAACACGAATGACTACCTGGGCCGACCTAAGTGCGGGCAGGTGCTCCTTGTCGCCAAACCCGGCAACAACAACGCCTGCGAAACTGTCTGTAAGCCCGACCCTGCAGCAGAGCGTGGCGGCAATCTTACGCAGATCGTCACGCGTCGCATCCGACAATGGGAGCTGCCGAAAGGTCTGCGTTATGGCCCGGTCCGATTCCGCTTGAAAGCGCTCGGTAACCGCTTTCTCAAGTCTGCGTCCATACCCACGGCGAACTCGAGCTTCAGAACGCTTGTCAAATCTTCGCCGACTACTTCCCCGGCGATTTCCGTGCTTCGACTCGCATCGATCGAACCCTTCTCCGTAATTTCTGCCTGGACCCGCTTGCGGATCACCATCGTGAGCTCGCTGAAATGAACCACCGCCTGCATCCGTACCTGCGCGTCCTGTTCGGCCGCCCCGAACATCGGAGATACAGCAAGGAATTTGAGAAAGTCGGCGTAGTAGCCAGCCACTGTATCGAACGTGCGTCCGTGTGACTCGCTGCGATATACCTTGATGACGGTCTCCCAAGGCACACCCATAAACTCAGCATTCCCGTACACCATGATGCCGACGGGCTCCCGCTTAGATAGCGAGAACACTTTGTTGCCGGCATTGTTGATTTTCTGCAAACCCTCGGTCGAAAACGTGACCGCACTATCTGCTGCCAAAGCGACCGCAAGCTTGTTTAGTACGGCAACTTCCGCAGTCAACGCGCGCCTCCTCAGCTGATAATCTGCTTCGATCCCACGAGCGACATGCGATTGTCATCGCCGACGCAGCTTCGTATGTTGCGCGACCCGTTGGGTCACCTGCGACATAATCCACTCTGGATGCGCATCCGCAACCGCCAAGAGTCGCAACGAGGCACCATCCGGAGTTCGCTTCCCCTGCTCCCAGCCACGCACAGTCTCAGGACTCACGTTCAATGCGCTTGCGAATACGTGTTGCGACATCGAAAGTCTCGTTCGAATCGCAATCACATCACTTGCGCCGAGACGAGGTGCGGGCTGAACGGTCACGGCACGCGCCGTGACCCGGGGTGCCTCGGGCATGCCATGCGACGCCGTCCGATCTCGCTTGCGATATGCGGGCATGCTCCACACCCCACCTCAAAATTGAACGTCCAGTGTTCACCCATCGAACACGAAATGACTAACTGGTACTGTGTACTATAGTACATAGTACCAACCTAGATGTCAACGCTCCGTTGTGAGCGCACGCAGCAAGTTGGCGGCCGAGCAACGCGTTGGTGCGCGCCTAACTAGTATGGCCCGGTGTAGCAGCATTCAGGTTCGATCTCGGCCTCGTGCCGCTGCTTGAACTCAATCCATTTCGCGAACCGTGAAAATCATCGCTGACACGACCGTCTCCCGCGGCCATTGGAGCGCTAGCACCGTCGTGCATCAGCAACCGGGCCCGCATTGCGAATGTATCGAGCTACGCCATGGACCGACGAATGGCCCTTGTCAGAAACTTGCCTGTGCGGGAGCAGGACTTTTAACCTCAGGCCGTCACCTACGACATCGCTGGTCCGGTCGTAACGGGCCACGCCGCGGCCGTGGACGTAAGCGAATTCGGCTGAGCCGACAGGAGACCAGATCAATGCCACGAGTTCAAGACTTCTACTCCATTAATGAGGAAGGCAAGCCACCCGCTAAGCGCGTTCATCATAACAACAGCGCGTGCGCTCCAGGCCGCGACATACCGATGCACGAACGTCGGGTCGGCACCAACAACTACAGACTCTGTGATGATTGTAAGAAACTCTACGATCAAGGGCGGTAGTCTGATTTCGGGTCTAGTAACTTGCTCGAGCTGGGGTGAAAACATGATCAGACCTGGGTTATTCGATGCTCGCATGACAACGGTGCAATAGCGCGGGGGCACAGGCAGTCATCAAGGCGGGACCGGCGCCCGTACTAGTGCGAGCGAACCGGTCGCCGAGGCGCCGACCTATGCTCCAACTCTATCAATAACCGATGGCCTTGGCAGCGAGCCAAGAAATCCTTGACGAAGCCAACGTGGTCGTGCGCCTCGACGAAGTCGACCTCAACGCCCGAAAGACTTTGAAGATGGGTATGCTCTACCCGCACGTCTTCGATCGGCTGGCGGCAGGAGGTCGTGCCCGGCGCCATCGCCTTTTGTGCCCAATGATGCGAAAATGCCCACTCGGTGCGGGTGGGCAAGGGGCCGGCGGCTGCCAGCACACCCCGCGGGACCGCGTAGATCTGGGTCTTGTCGTGCGCGCCGCAGCGGCACGTATCGCCGGCCCGCAGCGCGCTTGTCCGCGACGAGGCCGCCGGCTACTTGGCCGGCGTTTTCAGATACTTGTCGAACCACCCCAGCATACGCGGCCCCAGGTCGCGCGCGTGCGCCGGGATCCGGTAGCCATGTCCCTCGTCGGCGTACACGACGAGCTCAGACGCCACGCCATTGCGCTGAAGCCCGCGCCAGAACTCGAACGACTGCGGCGCGGGAGCCTCGGCATCGCGCTCACCGACGATGACCAAGGTCGGCGTACGCGCCTGTCGGATGAAGTTGATCGGCGAGCTCTTGGCGTACACCGCAGGGTCATCGTAAACCGTGGCGCCGAAATATGGCGGCATCCACTCGTTAATTCCGTTCTCGCCAGCGTAACTCAACCAGTTGGAGAGGCCCGCGACGGCCACGACAGCTTTGAAGCGCCTGGTCTGGGTGACCGCCCACATGCCCATGAATCCACCGTAGCTCGCTCCCCAGAGTCCTATGCGCATGCTGTCGACGGAGTATCGGTGCACTATCGTGTCGATACCCGCCATAATGTCGCGGAGATCGCCATATCCGAAGTCCTTCACATTGGCTTTCGCGAAGGCTTCGCCCTGCCCGTAGCTCCCGCGCGGATTCGGCATGAACACGAAGTAGCCGGCGCGGGACATCTGAGAGGTCGGATCGCGCTCCGACATCCATTCGGCCGACTGCGCCGCCGCTGGACCGCCGTGAACCTGCACGATCATGGGATACCTGGTTCCCGGGCGGAAATCCGCCGGGAATAGCAACCACCCCTGGACCGTGAATGCGTCGCTCTTCCACTCGACACTCTCCGCCCGGCCGTACGCTGGCGCGACCGTCGCGTTGACGTGGGTCACCAGCTCGAGCTTCTCTGGCGGCCCGGCCCAGACCTCCGGCGGCTCGCCGAACGACTCACGCACCACGGCTACGGCCTGGCCATCACGAGAGGCCGAGAGTGAGGGCACGAACCCGCCGGTCGTCACATGCGCATTCACGCGGGCGACGATGCGCGAGGCGCCGGTGCGCGTATCGAGGGTGGAGATGACGGACGCACCGCTCGCCCACGCCGAGACAATGAGCTGATGCGGCGCACTCGTCCACGCCAGATCTGACGGGCTAGTCGTCGTCGTCGGAGTCAAATCTTTCGGCGTGCCGCCTGTGGCCGGTACGACCCAGACGTCGCCGCCGGTCGCCCCTTGATCGCTCATGATACCGCCGATGTACGCGATCTCCGAGCCGTCCGGAGACCAGCGTGGCACCGCGACTTGCGTGGCCGGCCGCGCGATCTCTGTCAGCGCCCCCGAGTCGGCCGGCACCGCGTAGAGGCGTGCAGTCCACCAGTTGTTATTCCCCGAACCGTTCGCGGCGCTGACCACGAGTCGCCGGGAGTCGGGCGACCAATCGTACTCGTACACGTAGAGGTCCGCCGGAGTCACGACGCGGAGTCGGCCTGCCGGGAGATCGATGACGGCCAGATGCTGGCGGTCGACTATGTCGCCGATCACGCCGGTGTCGCGCGGGGCGGCCTCCGTCGGGTCGCCCGTGATCTCCTCCGGCCGCACGTAGAGCACAGCCACGCTCTTGCCATCCGGCGCGAACCGGATGCCCTGGATGGAGCCGGGGATGGTGGCAACGACGCGCGACTGACCATCCGCGACGGTCGCCAACGTCACCGCGCCATTCGCGCTCAGAAAGGCGAGAGCGCGACTGTCCGGAGACCAGGCCACTTCGGACGCGTCGCCGAAGGTGCGAACGGCGGTGTGGGATGACTTGCGGTCGACGACAACGAGGGCCGGGGCGGCGCCGGCGGTGTCCGCCGGACTCGGGCCGATCCAGGCGACCAGTTGCCCGTCGGGTGAGATCGACACGTTGGAGAATCGGCGCGCCGCATGAGACGGCGGCGGAAGCAGCGCAATGGCGGCGCAAAGATGAAGAATGGTCATGTCCGGGGCACCAATGTATCCGAGCCCTGTTGAACCGATCCAATGAATTGTCTACACTGCGCTCATGGCGAAATTCGATGACGGGGCTCTGGGACCAATGCATATAGAGGTGCGGGATCTGCGCCTCATTGTCGCCATCGCGCACTCCGGCAGCGTCACGGCGGCCGCCGACGCGCTACATCTTACACAGTCGACGCTGAGCCATCACCTCGCCGATTTGGAACGGCGCATCGGCGGCCGGCTCTTCCATCGAACCGGTCACCGGCTATCCATCACGCCTCTTGGGAACCGGTTCCGAGCGAATGCTGAACCGCTGTTGGACGACGTCCGCGCATTCGAGCAAGCGCTCCAGAACAGGATCGACCAACCCGTGGGAGTGGTGCGGTTCGCCACGGAATGCAATACCACGTATCCATGGTTTGGCCGGCTCGCCATCGCATTCCGACGCGAGTGGCCACAGGTGGAATTGACGCTGGTAACCGCGGCCACGGCGCAGCCGCTGGTGGAGCTGGAGCGCGGAACAGTCGACATTGCGATCACCACGCGTCGGGTTCGCCAGCGGCAACTCAAGGTTGCCACCCTGTTTTCGGACGAGCTCGTCGCGATCGTTCCCCCGGACCATGCGTGGGGACGCAAGAAACGCGTCGAGCTCGAGGCATTTCGCGACGTGCATCTCTTGACCTTTGCAAAAGATCCCTTGCATTCCGACTTCGTCCGCGACGTGTTAATGCCAGCGGGAGTCCTGCCGACCAAAACCTCAGGGACACAACAGACTGAGAGTCTCTTCGAGTTTTCGAAAGCCGGGATCGGCGTTGCGGTCGTGGCGCGGTGGATTGCGAAGCATGTGCTCGACAGCGGTGAGTTGGTCGCCGTGCGAATTGGCCGCGCTGGGCTCTATCGCACCTGGAACGCCGTGTGGCTGCCGAGTTATCCGACTCCGGAATGGTTGGAAACCTTCGCCCGGCTTCTCCGTCTCGAGAATCGGCAGTAAGACGCGGCGCTCGGACACCGCACAAAGACCGGTCAGCCTCGCTCACACCGATCGCGCCCACCGCGCACCGAATGCAACGAGGGCGGACCAGACTCGCACCGCGTTTGACGCCATGCGGTCGATCCGGATGTCGAGATCACCCGTAGCACGGGGAGTGCCGCGTTCCAGAAAAAGCATAGCTCACGCCGTTGGGTCAGGCGTGAACCACAACAAAAACAACGGCGGCGCCTGAGACTAAGCCCAAGCAGCGCCATACGTTGAGTCGCCCCTCCTGGGCTCGAACCAGGACTCTCCTGATCCAGAGTCGGGCTGGGAAACCCCATAGTTCCGGCAAGTTACAACCAAACCACAAGTTGCGCGTCTCGGTTTGCCGGAGTTTTCTGTGTACGTTGCCGGCCTTTGCCGGCCCGACGTACACAAGCACGTACACAGCGTTACCTCTCGCGCCAGTCCACAGTATCACGCCACTGAGACAGGTTGAGTCACACGTCGTCGCCGTTGCTCCGCCACGCGTAGTCAACGGTCGATGATGGCCATATTCCGCTCGTCGTGGCGCTCGCCCGCGGCCGGCGTGAGATTGTTCAACCGCTCGATCTGCTTGGCGCTCAGCTCGATGCCGTCGGCGGCGGCGTTCTCCTCGACGCGGGCGACCCGCTTGGTGCCGGGGATCGGGGCAATGTCGTCGCCCTGCGCGAGCAGCCAAGCCAGAGCGATCTGTGCCGGCGTGGCGCCCACTTCTGAGGCGACGGCCTTGACCTCGTCCACGATGCGCAAGTTGCGACGGAAGTTCTCGCCGGTGAAACGCGGGTTGGTCTTGCGCCAGTCGTCGTCGGCGAGTTGCTCGGGCGAGCGGATCTCGCCAGTAAGAAAACCATGCCCGAGCGGCGAGTAGGGAACGAAGCCGATGCCCAACTCCCGCAACAGTGGCAGGAGATCGGCCTCCGGGTCACGTGTCCACAGGGAGTACTCCGTCTGCAGCGCCGTGATAGGGTGGACGGCATGGGCGCGACGTATGGTGGCCGGGCCAGCCTCGGACAGACCGATATGTCGGACCTTGCCGGCGACGATCAGCTCGGCCAATGCGCCAATGGTGTCCTCGATGGGCGTCTTCGGGTCGACCCTGTGCTGGTAGTACAAGTCGATGTGATCCGTGCCGAGCCGCTTCAGCGAGCCATCGACCGCGGCGCGGATGTTCGTCGGACTGCTGTCGAGCACCCCCGGGCCACCGCCGGAGTGCGAGACGATGCCGAATTTCGTCGCCAACACCACCTGGTCGCGGCGGCCCTTGACGGCCCGGCCGACCAGTTCCTCGTTGGTGAAGGGACCGTAGATCTCCGCGGTGTCGATGTGAGTGACCCCCAGCTCCAGCGCCCGCTGGATAGTGCGGATGGACTCCGCGTCACTCCCTGCCCCAACGTCGTAGTAGCCGGACATGGACATGGCGCCCAGTCCTATGCGGGAGACGTCGAGTCCACCGATCGAGATGTGCTCCATACTGGTGTCCACGTTGTGATTGACTTAAAGTCCAACCGATCCGCTGAAGCGTCGGGTGGTCCTACGGTGCTCCGTAACTTTACGCTGGACTTCAACCGAGGCGTTATAACGCTTCTCGAAGACGCTTGTATAATCCTCTAAGTTGAGCATCATGAGCAAACGACAGACCATTCGCGCAGAGGCCGACCTGGAGGAGCTTGCCGAGCGCATTGCGCGAGCACTTCCGCGTGACGGGATGGCCGAGGTGCGACCGGGGCTGCACGTCCAGCGACTCTCGTCGCCTAGCGAGCGACTACACGGCGTGCTCGAGCCGTCGTTCTGCGTCATAGCACAGGGAACCAAAGTTATCCTCCTTGGTGAGGACCGGTTCCGCTACGACCCCGCGCATTACTTGATCAGCACGGTCGGAGTGCCAGCGATCGGCAGGGTCGTCGAAGCGTCACGGGAGCGGCCATACCTCAGCTTCCGGCTCGTTCTCGACCCTTCGGTCGTCACGTCGGTACTGGTTGAGTCGGGGGGCGCGCATCCGCACGGCGACGGCAGCGGCGTGAAGGCGATCGACGTCAGCCCGCTCGACGCGAACCTTCTTGACGCGACGCTGCGGCTCGTCCGAATGATCGACACGCCGGACGAGTACCGCGCGCTCGCGCCGCTCGTCATCCGCGAGATCATCTACCGCCTGCTCACCGACACTCAAGCCAATCGCCTGCGTCACCTCGCGACGACCGGGGGTCACGGTCAGCACATCGTGCGGGCGGTGAAGCGGCTGAACGAAAACTTCGCAAAGCCGCTCCGAATCGAGGACATCGCCCACGAACTTGGCATGAGCGTCTCGGGATTCCACGCGCACTTCAAGGCCGTGACGGCCATGAGTCCGCTACAATTCCAGAAGCGACTTCGGCTTCAGGAAGCCCGGCGACTGATGCTGAGCGAGGACCTCGACGCCCGTGAAGCTGGATATCGCGTCGGATACGATGACCAGTCACACTTCAGCCGTGAGTACAAACGCCATTTCGGCGAGCCACCGATACGCGATGTCGAGCAACTGCGCACGCTGGCGACCACATCCGGTCTTCACCACTCGCGGCCAAAAGCTTTTACGGTGGCCAAGAAGGCGCGAAACAACCGCCGAGCCGACACGCCGCGCCGACGCGCCGCGCGTTGATGGAGGCTCGTGAAGGAATTCGATGCCACCTTGCGAGGCCACCGTCGGCGGATCAGCCATTACAGGGTCGCTGCCTCCACCGAATTAGCACGGACCGCAGGCGCTCGTCCGTGGAACTTGGCCGCGCGGCTCGTGGCTGATTGCGAGCCCGAGGCCACAGCGCTGTCCGCCTCCAGTTTCACGCGGCCGACTGCACGAACGTCTCGAAGATGCTCGCGAGTTGATTCGCCGCGATCCCGCGCCCCGTGTCCTGTCCCGTGACGTCAGCCATGATGTACCCGCTTCCGCTCTCGGGCACGACGCCCGCCATTGCGCGCGGCGAGCCCGCGACTCGGATCGACAGGCGGCCCGTCAATCATGAGAGCGATTGCACCCTATGAGAAATAGCATCGTTTACGCAGTGCGGGTCAGGCGTGTTCGTCGCATTATGAGCAACGGCGCTGCCCGAGCTAAGCCCAAGCAGCGCCATTAGTTATAGTTGCCCCCTTCTGGACTCGAACCAGGACTCTCCTGGTTCCAGAGTCAGGCGGGATCGCGACTCGCCAGTGCTTCCAGGGTCTTGAAGTACCTGCCGTGGGTACGTCGAAGATCTTGCTGGCTTGCCGCCTCCAAAAGCACAATCTCGCGCTCGATGCCCTCGCGATGTAACAACACCTCCCGTTCGATGCGCGCATTCTCAGCTACCGTACGCTGCGCGTCATCGAATTGACGCACGGTGACTAATTCACCTTTGTCTCTGTCGTACTCAATCAGAAATAGCATCGTCGACTCCAGACGTCCCCGCGACACGCGCAACAAAATCTGCAAGGCTCTTCTCAAGTTTCGCTCGCGCCTCAGCGAGCTCCAGGAGGTGGTCCTTTAAATCTGGCCGAGCGTCGCTCTCAGCGGCAGCCTCAACATGGCTGTGGCCGAGACCGATCAAGATCTTAGCTTCGGCCAGCTCGCCCCTCAGTAGACCGTCAGATAAGGTCTGCAACGACGATCGCAGACCTTCTGGGCCGCCCCCGTACTTGATGTCCCGGTCGATCTTGTCGGACATTTTCTCACACAGCTCGGCCCATGTGTGCTGAAACATGGTGCGAACTTGAATCTCGACCAGTTTTCCCTCAGAGCTGACCACCAAGTGAACGGCTCTGTAACCATGGCTTGCCTTCACGCGACGATCAATGAGACGCACCTCGGGGAAAAGTGACCGCAGTTGCTGAACTACTAGTTTCCTGCTCTACGATATTTGAGACGACCAGTCTGCAGCCTGCTACGTCCTGGAGCTGACTGAGCCGAATTGTCTCTCGTCTGAGTTTGTCGATGATCGAGGAAGTCGATTTTGCCGCGCGTCCGGTCGGCTTCAGGTCTAGCCGATCCCTTATCGTCGAGATGACAAGCTCGTACGCATCGCCGAATGAGCGCCTGTATTGGTCAAGTTGGAGCAGGTCTTCCTCATTAGTCTCGCCGTGCTTCAACCGCTGGCCCAAACGGTCGACTTGCGCCTTCGATTCAAGTTGGGACACTACTGGTAAGCCTCGTGTGCGCACGGACCGGAAAACGACAACGCCCCACGCCAGCTAAGTAGCGTAGAGCGTTGGAGTTGCCCCTCCTGGGCTCGAACCAGGACTCTCCTGATCCAGAGCCAAGCTGGGATTGCCCTGAACTCCGGCAACTTGCAGTCAAACCGCAAGTTCGCGTCGTCGGCTGCCGGAGTCAACGCAGTCACTTGCCGGCTCTTGCTGGGTCTAACTCACACAGAAACTCACACGCGCAGTGACCCATCGGGATATTCTGAGGGTGAATGATCTCCATTCAAAGCCACGAAACTTGCCACTGCTTGGGGCTGACGAGTCGTATGCGGGTGCGTGCATGAGATCGCTTCGGCGTCCGAAAGCGCTCTGAGCTTGTAGGCTAGGAAGAGCTCGATGCAAGAATCGATTGTGACACAGACTCCGAGATCGCCGTTCAAATTACGTAGCGTGCCCACCATGCGTGCCGTTCTGGCGCGGACGCAACACGATGGCGTAGCGATCGGCCACTTCAACGTCGCTGATCTGGTACTTCTCAAGGCCGTATGTGCTGCCGCGCAGGAGCTGAAGGTGCCAGTCGCAGTCGGTCTCTCCAGTGGCGAGCGCGCGTTCGTGGGCGTCCGTGAGATCGTGGCTCTCACGCGCAGTCTGCGCGAAGAGACCGACGTCCCGATCTTTCTCAACGCCGATCATACGCACTCGCTCGCGCAGGCTCTGGAGGTGGCCGAGGCAGGATTTGATTCCATTGTCTTCGATATGTCCGCGCTGCCGTTCGACGAGAACGTTCGGCAGACCAAGGAAGCGGTCGAAGCCCTCAAGGCGATCAATCCCGCCATCCTCGTCGAAGGCGAGATCGGCAACATCGGCTCTGGCTCCGAAATACATGACGTGGCCCCCGACCTGTCGAGCGGCCTCTCGACTCCCG
>Ga0210393_10001742_pt1 | contig 18114 bp, 15 predicted proteins | sample IncBWC27OmetaG_FD_160068 | JGI IMG/M metagenome (GOLD analysis project Ga0210393, IMG submission 160068) | Forest soil microbial communities from Barre Woods Harvard Forest LTER site, Petersham, Massachusetts, United States - Inc-BW-C-27-O ... | reverse complement strand
TGTACGACCCGCAGACGCAGCTGGCGTACTTCGTCGCTCAGTCCGGGCCGGCCGAGCACCTGCTGATCGGCGTGGACCCGGCCGACGGCAGCGTCCAGTTCCGGCGCAGCGTGCCGTCGCCCGACCGCGAGCCGTCCTACGACCAGCAGCGCGGCGCCCTGGCCCTGACCGACGGTCGGGTCTACGTGGTGTTCGGCGGTCACTTCGGCGACTGCGGTCCTTATATCGGGTCGGTCGTCTCGGTGCCCGCGAGCGGCAGCGCCAGCATCCGGTCCTACCTGGTACCGACGGCCAGGCAGGGCGGTATCTGGGCCTCGGGCGGACCGGTCGTCGGCCCCGACGGCACCATCTACGTCTCGGCCGGGAACGGCGCTACGGTCAGCTCCTCGTATGACGGGAGCGACTCGGTCACGGCGCTGACGCCGCAGCTGACTCGCGTCGGCATCTTCGGGCCGGCGAACTGGCGCATGCTCAGCGCCGACGACCTGGATCTCGGCTCGAGTTCGCCCGCGCTGCTGAGCGACGGTCGCATCCTGCAGGTCGGCAAGCAGGGCGTCGGTTACCTGCTCAACGCTGCGCATCTCGGTGGCGTCGGCAGGCAGCTGGCGTCCGGGCCCGTGTGCGGTGCCGCGTTCGGCGGCCCGGCCGTACTCGGGACCATGGTGTACCAGCCCTGCCTGACCGGCCTGACCGCCGTGGACACCTCAGGCGACCGCCTGCGGGTGCGCTGGCATGGCCCGGCCGGCGTCGGCGGGTCGCCGGTCCTGGGCGGCGGCGCGGTCTGGGTGGCCGACTGGCATTCGGGCCGCCTGTACGAGCTCGCGCCCAGCACCGGGGCCGTCCGCCAGCAGATCAGCCTCGGTGGCCAGCTCCCGCATTTCGTCTCGCCGAGCCTGTCCGGCACCCTCGTCCTAGTCGGCACGCTGACCGGCGTCACCGCGGTCTCGGGCGGCTGAGCTAACTACCCGGCTCGCCCGGCAGGACGTGCAACTCGACGTCGCGGGCGAGCCTCGCCAGGTCGCGCAGCACCGGGAACCGGCTACTCGGATTCGGGTACGCCCGGCTCAGGACCAGCTCGGTCGCCTGCCGCTGCCGTGCATACTCCGCTAGCGCCGGGGCCGGGGCCGCCGCCGTCAGGGTGACGAACTCGCCGCCGAGCTGCTCGGTCAAGATCGCGTAGCTGGCCAGCTGCTGGTCGTCGGCTGGGCCGGGCTGCGGCCGCCGCACCGCCGCGACCCGGAACTGGCCGTCTACCTGTGCGGCCAGCGCGGCTGACCGCCGGATCAGGGGTTCCATGCCAGGCCACGGCGCAGCGCAGGCGATGATCGAGGGCTGCCGCTCCGGCCCCGAGACGACCGCATCCTCCCTGGTGTAGGCGAGCAGCTGACGCTCGCCGTGCTCGGCCACCAGCCGGAACGCCCGCTCGCGCTCCGCCCGCAGCGTCTCCGGCGCGAACGTCGTCGCTAGCGCCGACGAGACCTGATCGGGCGGCACGATCTGGCCGCGGCGCACCCGGTCGGTCAGGATGGACGGTGGCACGTCCACGAGCTCGATCTCGTCCGCGAGCGCCAGCAAGGCTGACTCGTCCAGGTATGCCTCCGGACCGCCGTCGGGCGTGCCGCCCAGCCTGCCCAGCTGGACCGTGCCGATCACGGTGATGCCTGCATCGGCCAGCCGCCGGGCCGCGACGAACCTGCGCTCGGCGGTCGTAGTGCCGGCCGTCAGATCATCGACACAAACAACCTCCGGACGCCGCGCCAGTATCGCGGCAGTGTCCAGGGTGGCGCCATCGCCGATCAGCTCGAGGTGCTCCAGTTCGGCGGTGACATCCTCGCGATCGCGTGCATCGACAGCGGCGACCACCACGTCGCTGCCACGCGCGGTTCGCCGGCTCGCCTCTTCGAGCATCGCGGTCGTGGTCCCGCAGCCGGGCGCGTAGCCGAGATAGACCCGGATCGCGCCGCGGCGGCGCTGCTGCGGGCGGGCGGCGTCCTGATCGGCCCCGTTCCCGGTATCGGTATCGGAATTCGACGCGGCGGCGGCCTGGATGTGCAGGTGCAGGGCTGGCAGCTGACCCGCCAGCCGTTCCAGCAGCGTGCCGCGCCAGCGCTCGAACATCCCGGCCGACGGCACCGCGAGCACGAGGTGCCGGGCGTTCAGTTCCTGGGCTGCGGAGATGATCGCGGCGCCGACGTCGCGGCTTTCCCGGATGAGCACCGACGCCCCGCCCGCCGTGGCGGCGACCTCGACAAGCTCGGTGAGGGCCTCGGTGACCAGATGCTGACCGGGCCTCGGCTGGCTGAGGGCGACCACGAAGCAGCGCGCCCCGCGGCGGCGGGCTAGCCGCACGCCATGCTGCACGAGCGGCTCCACCTGGTCTGGCCGCCAGACCGCGACGACCACATCCTGCGGGCCGCGCTGGCGGGCGGCAATCGGCGACTCCGCGTCCGGGCCGACCGACTGACTGGCGACTAGGCGCAACCCGATCTCCCGCAGCGCGGCGAGCCGGGTCTGCTGGAACTCGGTCTGGAGCGCGGACCTGATCTCGTGGGCCGGGTAGATGTTGCCGTGGCTGAGACGCTTGCGCAATGCCTCCGGCGAGGAGTCGACGAACTGGAGCGCGCCGACGGACGCCAGGATCGCGTCGGTGATCGTGCCGGCCGCCGGAGCGCCGGTCACCGCCTCGACTTCGTTCGCGACCTGCCGTACGTCGGCCACGTTCGCGGTGCTGATCACGTGGATCCCGGCGCTGCGCAGCGCCTCGATGGGCGCTGCGTGCCGGCCAAGGTCGTCGACCAGGGCGACGGCAGGTCCCCGGGCCAGCAGGGCTGTCAGGTCCATGTGGTCGCCAGCGGGCGGCACGGTTTCCAGGCCGCCGATCGCCTCCACCGTGTGCGGGCGCCCGTGGGTGTCCGCGAAGCCGATGACCACGTCCTCGCCCTGCGCCCGAACCGCGCGGCCTTCCCGCAGCATCGTGTAGGTGGTGCCCGCGCCGGGAGCCGCGCCCAGGTAGACCGTCAGCGAGCCGCGGCTGGCGGGCTGCGGCGCGTCCGCGATGGTCGCGCCGATGCCCTGCTCCTCCCTGATGATCTGACCGCGCGCCGCGTCGTAGTCATACAGCTCGGCGTAGCGGCCCCAGTTCACCGCGACGTCGAGCTGGCGGGCGGCCTCCTCCTCGCCGAAGCTGGTCCGCAGGATGTCGGTGAAGAAGCCCGCGGGCAGCGTGTCGTCCATGCTGCCGCGCAGGCTCCGGTAGATCGTGCGAACAAGCGGCGCGTGCTCAAGGCAGGCACGGGCGAAGATCTCCTTGGAGTCCTGGATGCTGGCGCCGGCGAACACCTTGCCGTTGCCCGACAGCTCGAGCCGGTCGTCGCGCAGGTCGGCGAAGCCCAGCATGACGAGCGCATCCACCAGCGGTAGCAGGTCGTCCACCTCGAGGCCGAGGCTGTCGGCAAGGTCCGCCAGGTCGGCCGCTCCGCCGTGCCTGGCCTGCAGGATCTCGGCGAGGCCGGACAGTCCGTCGACGGAGGCTTGCGGGAGCGGCGTGTCGCTGACGGTTCCGGCCGGGGCGCCCGAGGCGGCGGCCGGCTCCTCGGCCGCAACGACTCGCTTGGTCATCATCCGGTAGATCTGGTCGACAAGGTCGTCGAATTCCGGGGTCCGGCGCCGACGGGGGCGTGGCAGCGGGTTCACCATGTCGGACCGGATCCGGCCGGGGTTCGTGCCGAGCACAAGGATCCGGTCTGCCAGCAGCACCGCCTCCTCGATGTTGTGCGTCACCATCACGATGGTCTTGGTCGGGAACCGGTGGCCCTCCCACAGCTCGAGCAGCTCACCTCGCAGATTCTCCGAGGTCAGCACGTCCAGCGCGCTGAACGGCTCGTCCATCAGCAAGGCGGCAGGCTCGACCACCAGGGCGCGGGCGAAGCCGACACGCTGCCGCATACCGCCGGACAGCTCTTTGGGATAGGCAGACTCGTAACCGTCGAGGCCGACGATGTCGATGGCGCGCAAGGCGCGTTCGGTGCGCTCGTCGGTCGGTACGCCGCGGGCCTCCAGGCCCAGCTCCACGTTCTGCTGGACGCTCAGCCAGGGCATCAGCGCGAAAGTCTGGAAGACCATCGAGGTCTCCCGGTTAGTGCCCCGCAATGGTCGGCCGCGGAACTGTACCTCGCCCTCGGTGGGCGCCATCAGGCCTGCGATGCACCGCAGCAGGGTGGACTTGCCGCTGCCGCTGCGGCCCAGCAGGGCGACGAACTCCCCTTCGGCCACATCCAGGTTGATGTCGTCAAGCACGGGCAACGGCCGGCCGCCAGGCCCGGAGAACGACTTGCTGAGCGAACGCACGCTGATCAGAGGCGGCGCCGTGCGCGCGGTTGACGGACCTCCGCTAGACAAGGCGGTCATGCCAGCGCGTACCTAGTCTCGGCCAGCCGGTAGAGGCGGCGCCAGAGCAACGCGTTCAGCCCGGTGACATACAAGGCCATCACCAGCAAGCCGGCAAAGAGCTCCGGCAGGTCGGTCGTGTGCTGCGCGATGAAAGCGCCAAGGCCAGCGGCGGCCAGAGTGTGGTGGTTGTAGGTGACGAACTCCGCCACGATTGTCGCGTTCCAGGCGCCGCCAGCCGCGGTAATCGCACCGGTCACGTACGCGGGGAAGATGCCGGGCAAGATCAGCCGCCGCCACCGCTCCCGGCCGTGCACGCCCAGGTTGTCCATCGCTTCCTTCAGGTCCGAAGGCACCGCACTCGCGCCAGCAATGACGTTGAACAGGACATACCACTGCGTGCCCAGCAGCATCAACAAGATGCTGCCGTAATTCAGGCTGATGCCAAGGTCGAGGAAGATCACAATGGCGAACGGGAAAATGAAGTTCGCCGGAAAGCTGGCCAGCACCTGCACGACCGGCTGCATGAACTGGGCCACCCGCGGATTGAAGCCAATCCACACGCCGACCGGCACCCAGATGAACGAGGAGACGGTCACCACCGCGACCACGCGCAGGAATGTCAGGAAGCCGAGGCCGAACGCCGTCCCGAACACCCCCAGGCCCTGCTTGCCGGTCGCAATGTAAGCCAGCATGCTGGCGACGCCCCAGACAAGTACCAGGCTCACCACCACCGTGAAGGCCACGTCGGCGGCTCGACGGCGAGCCGCGTGGCTGGCCAGGCTCTGATCATCGATGCCGGTGGCGCGCCCCATGAAGGCGTTGACTGGCTGGCTCAGCGCTCGCCTGCCCCGGCCGAGCGCAGCGGGCCAGTTCGATCTCCGCAGCGCGTCGAGCACAAGTGACTTGGCCTTCAGCTCGGATTCCGACTGCTCGACCCGGAACTTGTCGACGAAGGCGACCAGCGGCCGCCAGAAAAAGAAGTTGACGACCAGGATGATGGTGATCATGGTGACGATGCCCCAGACAACGTCGCCGAGCTTGCCCTCTCTTTCCGCCGCCCCGACGTAGGAGCCGACGCCGGGCAGCGCATACTGGCGGCCCTTGTACGTGATCAGCTCGGACGCGGTCAGGAAGAACCAGCTGCCGCCGAAGCTCATCATGCCGTTCCAGACCAGCCCGATCGCGCCACCGGGCACGTCGACGGTCCAGAACCGCTTCCACCGTGACAGCCCCATCAGCTTGCTGGCCTCGTTGAACTCGCTCGGCTGGCTGACCAGCGCGTGGTAGAAGGAAAACGTTATATTCCACGCCTGCGACGTGAATACGGCAAATATCGCCGCACACTCAAGGCCGAGCTCTGAGTGCGGGAAGATCGCCACGAAGAACGTCACGGTGACGGCCAGGAACCCGAGTACGGGCACCGACTGGAGAATGTCGAGCGCCGGGATCAGCACCCGTCGCCATCTCCTGCTTCGCGCCGCTACATAGGCATAGCTAAGGCTGAATGAGTAAGAGAAAAACAGTGCGATGAACATCCGCAGCAAGCTGCGCGCCGCGTAGTACGGCAGGTTCGCTGGCGAGAGGTTGATGCTGTGGGCGGCGTGGACAGGTGCATTGGTGCCCGCGCCTACCCGCACGACTACGTAGATCAGCAGGATCACGAATACGCCGACGCCAGCGTCCAGCGGGCGGAACCTGAGCCTGTCCAGGGTCTCCCGGCTCGGAAACGTCGGAGTAACCGCCACAGGGCAATCATGCAGGTGAGTAACGGCAACGGCGGGGCCGACCCACCAAGTGTTCACCGGTCTGGCATAGCCGCGCTCGGATCGGGGCACCCTGACGGCAATGGACGCCAGGGGGCTGGAAACCCTGCTTGCGGTGGTGCTCGTCGCCGCACTGGCGCCGGTCATCGTCTCCGTGCTGCCTGGCCCGAAGATTCCGCAGGTCGTGATTTTGATCTTCGGCGGCATCCTGATCGGGCCGCATGGTCTCGGACTGGCCAACACCGGCAGCATCCAGCTGCTGTCGAACATCGGCCTCGGGTTCTTGTTCCTGCTGGCCGGCTACGAGCTGGATCCGCGGCTATTCCGGGAGCAAGCCGGCCGGATTGCCATGATCGGCTGGGCCATCAGCGCGCTGCTGGCGGTCGGCGCCGTCGGTGTGCTCGCGTCATTCGGCTTCGTGCGTGACTTCGTGCCGATCGGCCTGGCCCTGACCACGACGGCGCTCGGCACCTTGCTGCCGATCCTGCAAGACAACGACATGCTCAGCGGCAAGTTCGGCCGGTACGTGCTTGCTGCCGGTGCGGTGGGCGAGCTGTTCCCGATCGTGGCCATCTCGCTGTTCCTCACCAAGCGGGCTCAGTTCATTGCCATCGGGTCGCTGCTGGCTGTGGGACTCGCCGCGCTCTTGCTGACGGCGGCGCCGCGCGCGATCGGCGACCGCCGCCTGCGCGCGCTGATCAAGCAGGGCCAGCGGGCGACGGCGCAGACCACGCTGCGCTGGTCGATCGTGCTGCTGATCGTGCTGCTGGTGGTGGCGGAGAAGTTCGGCCTCGACGTCGTGCTCGGCGCCATGCTGGCGGGAATGGTGCTGCGGAGCTGGACACACCGGATGGAGGTCGATGTCGAGCCGCTCGAGTCCAAGCTCGAGGCCGTCGGCTACGGCATCTTCATCCCGCTGTTTTTCGTCGCTTCCGGCATGACCCTCGATGTGCAGTCGATCGCCGCCAACCCGCTGCGGCTGGTGGTGTTCGTCGTACTGCTGATCGTCGTTCGCGGCCTGCCGTCGCTGGTGGTCTACCTGCGGGCACTGCCCCTCCGCCAGCGGGTAGAGATGACGTTCGTCACCGCGACGACGATGCCGCTGCTGATCGCGCTAGCCGAGATCGGACTGCAGGACGGGGTAATGCTGCCGTCCAACGCAGCCGCGCTGGTGGGGGCCGGCGTCGTCTCGGTGCTGCTGTTCCCGGCCATCGCGGCGGCCCTCCATCGGGGCGGCAAGGCCGCGCCGAGCGCAGCCGAGCTCGCCGCGTTCGACCAGGACCGCGTGGACGACCGGGGAGTAGATCCCAGCATCGACGATCGCGGCGGTGAGTTAGCCCGCCGCTCAGCCGACTGCTGCCGCGAGCCCGCTGTAGCCCGCGGGGAGCTGTGCCATGAGATGGCGATAGTCCTCGTTGCTGAGCCGGTCACGCAGCGTAGCGAGTACCGCCGCGGTCCCGGCGCGGGCATCCCGTTCCGGCTGGCCGGTGCGCGTGCCCACCTGCCTGACGAAGTCGTCGATGCTGACCGGATGCGCCTCCGTCCGGCGGCGCGGCTGTGCCGTCACCTCCGCCGCCAGCGGCTCGGGCAGGTCGGTGGCCAGGTGCCTCGCCTCGCCGGCACTGACCTGGCTGGCGAGCCCGTCTAGCACCGACCGGGTGATATCCGCTGATTCCTCGCGGGACAGACCGGTTCGCTCAGCTACCGCACGTGCAGTCTCCGTCAGATCCACGGCCAGGCCCCCTTGCTCGGCTTACCCCTGCTGTCATGGCCAGCGCTGTCATGGTCAGCGCTGTCTTGGTCGGCCGGAGCTCGCCGCAGTCCGGCAATCCAGCCGCGCAGGCACGCGCCGACCAGGGCCGCCGCACGAATAATCGCCGCTAGCGCCAGCAACAATGACGACCAGAGCCAGGCGCGCCAGGCACCGCTGGCCAGCCGTGCGCCGTCGGCGTCGACTCGCGCGGTTCGAGGCAGTGCCTCGTCCCGAGTCAGCAGCGTGAAGGTAGCGAAGAGAGCGGTCAGCTGCGGATCGGACTTAGCCAGCTCGCTCTCGATGACGTGGAGAGCTCGCGGCCGGCCTCTCCGCATGTCGGCGAATGCTGTACTGGGGTCACCAAGACGACGCATCATTACATTCCCCCCGGAACTGCATCGAGCGGTCAATAGCGTCGTGGCTACTGAATATAAGGCCCATACTTGGCCACCGAGTGGCCGATCGCTTCACCCGGATTGGGTGAACGCCGCCGTCGGCCGAGGGCTTGGCCTCGACTGTCCGCATTCAAGCGTCATTCGGCGGGAAAGGTAACCTCGTGTCCATGCGAAGCAGCGGCAAGGCGCCGGGCCGGCGGCTGGCTGGCCTCGCCGCCATGGCGGCGCTGGCACTGCTAGTGGCGGCCTGCTCGGGTAACGCGGGCAGTAGCGGCGGGCACGGTGGCAGCGCGAGCAGGGGTAACGGGCACAGCGGTAGCGGGGCCCGGCCGGCGAGCTCGTCAGCGGTGACGATCACGCCGGCGAACGGGACCGGTAACGCCGACCCGTCCGCTGGCATCACCGTCAGGGCGACCAGCGGCACGCTCAAGAGCGTCACGGTGCACACGGCCGGGGACCCGGTACCGGGCACTCTGAGCCCTGATGGCAAGGTCTGGCACAGCCAGTGGACCCTGGGCGTCTCGCAGTCCTACACGGTGGCGGCCACGGCGTCCGGGACCACCGATGGCACGGTCGCCGCCACGAGCACGTTCCGCACGCTGACCCCGGGCCAGACGTTCCGGACGCAGATCTTCGAGGGCTACCGGCAGACCTACGGCGTTGGCATGCCGATCATCTTGACCTTCAGCCAGCCCATTACCGACAAGGCGGCGGTCGAGCGCTCGCTCCAGGTGACGACGTCCACCCCGGTGGTGGGCGCCTGGTACTGGGACGGCAGCCAGACGCTGGACTTCCGGCCGCGGGATTACTGGCCAGCCGGCACGACGGTGAGCTTCACCGGGCACCTGAACGGCGTGCAGGGCGGACCCGGCCTGTACGGCGACCACACCCTGACCCAGACCTTCGACATCGGCCCGTCGGTGATCGCGATAGCAAACACGGGGACGCACCGGACGCAGATCTACTACAACGGCGCTCTGCGCTACGACTGGCCGATCAGCTCCGGTAAGCCGGGTGACGCCACTCCCGACGGCAGCTACCTCACCATCGAGAAGGGCAACCCGGTCCAGATGACCGGTCCTGGCTACAGCCTGTCGGTGCCGTGGTCGGTGCGGTTCACGTTCAGTGGGGACTACTACCACGACGCCTACTGGTCCGTCGGCGAACAGGGCTTCGAGAACGTCAGCCACGGCTGCGTCAACCTGTCCCCCGTCGATGCGCAGACCTACTACCAGCTCGCCGTGCCCGGTGATCCCATCACCGTTGTCAATAGCCCCAAGGCTGGCGTCTGGGACAACGGCTGGACCGAGTGGTTCCTCACCTGGCCGCAGTTCCTGGCCGGCAGTGCGCTGCATGAGGCCGTGCAAGCCGGGCCCAACGGCAGCACGTTGGTGAGCCCGTCCTCGCTGCCGGCGTCCACCGCGAGCGCGCCGCTCGGGACGTCGCCCGCCGGCAACTCGGCGGCCGGCTAGACCGTCGCAACGGAGTGAGCAGGCGCGCCGGAGTCAGCCGGCCACGCGCCGGAGCAGGTCCAGGGCATTGGCGCCAAGGATCATCTCCGTGTCCGCGTCGCTGGCGCCGCGAGCGGCCAGCAGGCCCGGCAGCCTGGCGAAGTCGGCGTAGCTCGTCAGCACCGGCCGGTAGTTGGCATCCAGGTCGGTTCCGATGGCAACGTGGCCGGCGCCGACGAGGTCGAGGAGCCTGACGATCTCGTCCGCGAACTCGGCCAGGCTGGCGCTGGTGACGCCGGCTGGCCAGGCCCCGATGAGCCCGCCTGCCGAGGCCACGGCGCGGGCGTGGTGAGCGCTGAGCAGGCGCGGATGATGCCGGTCAGCATGGTCGAGGTGGCTGTGCGAGACCATCACCGGCTGACTGGAGTGCGCCAGGACGTCGGCAGTGGTCTCGAACGTCGCGTGGGCGCAGTCGATGATCACGCCGAGCCGGTTGCATTCGGCGACGACCTGGCGCCCGAAGTCGGTCAGGCCGCCGTGCACCGGGTCTTCTGTCTGCACGTCACCGATGTCATTGACCCGGTAGTGGACGAGCGTCAGCGACGAGGCACCGGCCGCCCGGGCCGCGGCGAGCGGTTCCAGACTGCCCTCGAGGAAGTCACCGCCTTCACAGCTCAGCAGCACCGCTGTCCTTCCAGCGGCATGCGCGACCTCGATCTCCGCCGCCGTGGTGGCAACCTGCAGGCCGGCCGCCGCGACGGCCCGGCTGATCCCCTCGACCTGGCGGCGGTGGTCAGCCTGCGCTTCACCGGGCCGGAACGGGCGGCTGGCGCGCAGGCCCTTGTCCGCATCGGGAGTGAGCACACGCAGGTCGGCCACGGTGGAGAGCGTGACCGCCGCCAGGCCTGCGACGCGCGCTGCCGCCACGGCGCTCGCCACGTCCGGAGCCCCGAGCAAGCCGACGAGCGGATCGCTGTCGCCCAGGCCGGCCAGGAAGCAGCGGCCGGGATGAGCGTGCAGGTCGATCCAGGTGCTCATCCGGTGCCAAGCCGGTCGACGATGAAAGCCGTCAGCGTGCCGAGGGTCTGCAGTGAGTCCAGATTGAGGTCCTCGGCGGCGACATCCACGCCGTAACGGCGCTGGATCTGGCGGAGCAGGAGCGTGCCCGCGAGTGAATCCAGGCCGACGCCGCCGCCGAACAGCGGCGTGCTCGCCGGCACGTCGACGAGCTCCGGCCGCCCGGTCACATCGGCCAGCAGCTGCCGAAGCTGCGTTGCGACGTCGTCCGGGTCGCTTGTCATGGTGTCGCCTGCCATGGCGTCGCCTCGACGCTGGCCCACTCCGGCAGCGCTGGCAGATCGCCAGTCAGCGACCGCGTGAATATCGCGCGGCCGTCTGGCGCTACGGTGCCAGCCTCGGCACGCAGGCCAGCCGCCGCGAGCGCGAGCCGCATCGGCACATTGCGGTCGGTGATCAGGCACGGTACCGCGAGCTCGGTCGCGCCGGCCTGCGCGGCCGCCTGGCACATCCAGGCCAGCAGCGCGTCCAGTGCGCCACGGCCAAGCGCCCGGCACGACATCATGACCAGCGGCACCATCGCGGTGAAGGGCACCGGCTCGCCCGCCCCGTTCCCGGTCATGATCGCCGCGCCGACCAGACCGTCGTCACCGAAGTCGTCGGCCAGCCTAAGCGTGGTGACCTGATAAGCAGCCGACTCGACGAGGCCGGCCAGCTCGGCCTCGGTGACTGGCTCGCCGGCGGAGTTGAGCTGGTGCGTGCGAACCGACAGCTCGTGCAGCCTGGGCAGGTCGGCAGTCCGCGCGCGGCTGATCTTGATGCGGGTGCCGACGTGGCGCAAGAAGTCATCCCGGCCACCGCCGAAGGCACTCGCCGCTGCCTGCCGCGCGCGGCGTTCCGCATACAGCTCACCGCGGCGGCGCGCCTCGGCCGTCACGACCGCGGGGCTGAACTGCGGCCAGGTCGCGGCTTCGGCCGCGTCCTCAGGGGTCAGCACCAGGACGTCCGGCAGCGCCGCCGCGACCTCGGCCCGCTCGAGCATGTCGTCGTCCACAAAAGCGATGGCGTCGGCCGGGAGGTCGAGCTCGGCGGCGATCCGCCCGATGGCCGCCGCCTTGCTCTCCCAGCCGCACTCGGCGGCGGCGAAGCGGGCGCCGGTCACCGAGCGCACATAGTCGGCGGCTTCCGGCGGGTTCCGGCTCGCGAGGGCCTGCAGGATGCCGCGTCCGGCCAGTTCCGTCAGTACGCTCGCGAGCACCGGGTCAGCGGCTGGCGGCTGCTCTGGTGATTCCAGGTACACCCCGTTGAGCAGGGTGTTGTCGATGTCCCAGACGACGGCTTTGATGACCGGGTCACTGGTCACGACGCCGCTCCATCGTCAGGTGGGTGGCCGTGAAGCCGAACTTGCGATACAGCGCCCGCATGCCGACGTTCGAAGCGTGCACCTTGCCCGTCAGCTGCGTCATGCCCGCCTCGTCGGCCGCGGCCAGCACAGCCGCCAGCAGCTGCTCGCCGATGACGCTGCGGTCCGGCACGTCGGACACCGCGAGCGACCGGAAGTTGCCGTACCGCTCGCCGGTCAGCGAGTTCGTCCTGCCCGACAGCCAGGCCCAGCCCAGCGGGTCGGCCGGCGCTTCGGGCGCTACCGCGACCACGGTGGTCTCCCCCGCCTTGCCGAGCGCCCCGGTGACGCGCTTGCGGTGCAGGGCCGGATCCGTGATGGCCTCGGCGCCAAAGGAGACGACCGCTATCTCGATCTCGTAGCCGACGATCGCGTCGACGTCAGCCTCGCTGGCCGGCCTGATCAGGTAGCGCGGGCTTTTCATCGTGCCACCAGCGGCATCGGCCGGAAGACTACGCCGCCGCACGCTGGGCAGCCAGCGGCCTGCAGCGCGGCGATCTGCGGCCACTTGCTGCCAGGCCCGACATCGTGCACAGCCTTGCAAGCCGCGCAGCGGTACGGCCTGGTCACGGCGGCACGGTTGGCCGCGCTGTACAGGGGGCCGTCATACCGCCCTGCCACTAGCGGGCTCGCGCCAGCCGCCGTACGCAGGTGATAGAGGCTGCTAGTGCCGGCGAGCACGCCCGCGCCCACGTACTCGTTGAAGCCCGGCTGGAGCGACCTGATGACCAGCCCCATGTCAGCGAAAGCCCGCTGCACCTCGAGCGTCTCATCCGGCCGCCGCGCGCCGAACGAGAAGAACACGTGCCGGCCTGGCTCCGGCGCCAGGCCCGACACCGCCCGGCTGAGGAACAGCTGTGCCCCGGCGACGGTGTACGGCGGGTCGGTCAGCACCACGTCGAACGCCCCGGCCAGCGCCGCAGGCAACGGCTGGCGCAGGTCGTGCTGCACCCGCTCGACGGCCACGCCGGTGCCAGCAACCTGCGCGCCGATCCAGTCCAGGACGTCGGCGTCGGTGTCGACGACCGCAAGCCGGCGGACCGCAGCCGGGCGGCCGGCACTGGCCAGGACGTGCGCCAGTGCCACCGAGATGAGGTCGTCGTCGCCAAGCAGCAGGATCCGCTGGCCCGCGAGGGCTCGGGCCTCATGCAGCCGCAGCACCCGGCCGAGCTTTGTCGCGACCGTGCAGTGGGTCTGGTCTAGTTCGGTCTTGGCGCCAGGCGCGCCGTCGGCAGCGGCCTGGAGCAGTCCGGCGGGCCCGGCCAGGTCGGCTAGCGCCGCCGGGTCGAGGGTGAGCGCCGCGGTGGCCGCTACAGCTGCCCGGCCCGCCGCGGTCAGCTGGACCGGCCGCTGCGTCGCCAGCACGCCGCGAGCCCGCAGTTCGTTACCGGCCGCCGCGACGATGGGGACTGGCAGCTCGGCCAGCCGGGCGATCTCGCGCACGGCGGCGGGCTCTGCCGTCAGCACGGCGGCGAGGATGTCGCGGATGCCGGATTCGCCCTCGGTGAGGCCTACCGCGGCGGCGACCTGAGTCACCACGTCGTCCAGGTTCATTAGCTGTTACGGTATCGTCCCACATCATGCCCGGCATGGAAGCGGCGAGCAGCTACACCGACCTGCGACGGCAGGAAGCCGTCTCGGCCAAGCGCCTCTACGCCATCGACGCCGTCACGACGCCTGCGTCGCCGGTCAACGACGTGGACATCCTGACCGATATTGCCGTCGGTGCGGTCCGAGCTGGCAGCGGTCATGTCCTGGACGTCAGCCACGTCGTATTCCCCAATGGGGCTATCACGCTGGTGCTCATCCTCGCCGAGTCCCATCTGAGCATTCATACCTGGCCGGAGGAGCGCCTCATCGCGATCGACCTGTTCAGCTGCGGCGCCATCGATGGCCAGCGGGTCCTGGCTGAGCTCACCGCGGCCCTGCACCTGGAGGCGGCCACCGTCACCGAGGTCGAGCGCGGACTGCCTGGCGGACGATCGTAGGAATCTTTGCTCGCTCAGCAGGAAGATGGAGCGCGTGAGCGAACGGGAATTTGAAGTAGTCATCATCGGCATGGGCCCTGGCGCCGAGTACGTCGCCGAGGAGCTGGCGAAGGCGGGCGTGCCGGTGGCCGCTGTCGAGGATCGCCTGGTCGGCGGCGAATGCCCGTACTGGGGCTGCATTCCGTCGAAAATGATGATCAGGGCCGCCAACCTGCTGACGGAGGGCCGCCGCATCTCCGGCATGGCCGGTGGCGCCGTCATCTCGCCCAGCTGGGCGCCCGTCGCCAAGCGGATCCGCGATGAGGCCACCGACGACTGGGACGACAAGGTGGCGGCCGACCGCTTTACCGACCTCGGCGGGACGCTGTTCCGGGGGCACGCCAGGATCAGCGCGCCAGGCGAGGTCACCGTTGGCGACGATGTGCTCCGGGCTACGCGGGGCATCGTCATCGGCACTGGGACCGAGCCCGCCATCCCGCCGATCGACGGCCTGGCGCAGACGCCGTACTGGACCAACCACCAGGCCGTGGAGACAGAGGCGGTGCCGCGCTCACTGCTGATCCTGGGCGGCGGCGCGGTCGGCACCGAGCTAGGACAGGTCTTCGCCAGGTTCGGCACCGCTGTCACCGTGATCGAGGAGACGCCCAGGCTGCTCCCGGCCGAAGAGCCAGAGTCCGGCGAGCTACTGGCGCGAGTCTTCCAGGCCGAGGACATCGCGGTGAACACCGGGGCCTCGGCCGAATCGGTTCGCCACGACGGCCAGGAGTTCACCGTCACGCTCGCGGGCGGCAAGCAGCTCCGCGGCCAGCGCCTGCTGGTAGCGACGGGACGCAAGACGGACCTGGCCGGACTCGGCGTCGCCGCCGTCGGGCTCGACGAGACGGCTCGCTTCATCGCGGTCGACGACCGGATGCGGGCAGCCGCTGGCGTGTGGGCGCTCGGCGACGTCGTGGGCGAGGGCGCGTTCACGCACATGTCCATGTACCACGGCCGCATCATCCTCGGCGAGTTGCTCGGCCGTCCGCGCCACCGGGCCGAGTATCACGCTGTGCCGCGGGTCACCTTCACCGATCCGGAGATCGGCGCGGTCGGAATGACCGAGGCGCAGGCCAGAGAGTTCCACGGGGATCGCATCCGCATCGCCGTCAGCCGGGTCCCGGCCTCGGCTCGCGGCTGGATACACAAGGCGGGCAACGACGGCTTCATCAAGCTCGTGATCGACAGCGAGCGCAGTGTGCTGGTAGGGGCCACGTCGGCCGGGCCGACGGGCGGCGAGGTCCTCGGCATGCTGACGCTCGCCGTGCACGCGCGGATACCTGTGCAGCGGCTCACCGAGATGATCTACGCCTACCCGACGTTCCACCGGGCCGTCGAGGATGCCCTCAGGGAGATGGCCTGACGCTAGGGAGCCGGGCGGGCGGATCGGGCGCCCCAGCGCCGCCACAGTAGCCGCTGCCCGCGCAGCGCTACCGCCCCGACGACGATGAGCAGGCCGACGTTGAGCAGCAGTTGCACCGTCGAGCCTCTGGCCTCGTTCCAGCTGTCGAAGGCGATCGAGACGGCGATGTCGGCCGCGGCCGGGATCGTGGTGACGGAGATAAACACCCCGATCAGGGCGCCCGCCCTGGCCAGGGTCAAGGACACCACGCCCACGATCCCGGCGACCACCGCGACGACGACCGAGTACAGGTTCGGCGAGTTGATCAGATCAGATACCGGCCTGGTGCCGTGCAGGTACAGCTCCGGCGCCTTGCCCAGCCCCCGGATGCACAGGGCGAAGAGCAGGGTCACGCCGATCGCGAGGAGGAACCCGGCTAGCAGGGCGACGAGCCCCCGGCGCACGGTGGGCCAGTGACCTCGTTCGATGCCGAGCGCGATGGAGATGATCCCGCTGTACTCCGGCCCGACCACCATGGCGCCGACGATGAGGATCGACGAGTTGGTCAGGATCCCGCAGGCACCGATCAGCCCCGCGAAAACCAGCAGCGCGAAGAAGCTCGGTGCGTAGGACGCGTCGTCCGCGATCCTGGCTTCGACCAGCTCCCACACCGGAGCCCGCTCGCCGTGAGAGCTTCGCCGCCCACTGGGACGCCGGGGCGCTTCGACGATGGCAGCATCCACTGTCGTGATACTGATCGAACCGTCGCGATGCAGGCCGAAACGCTCCAGTTGCTGGAGTATCGAGTTGGCCGCGGCGTCCTGCGCGTCGAACTGCACGGCGTCACCGCCAGAAACCGCGACTCCGCGCATCACCAGGAGGTTCAGCACGCCGGCTTCGGCCGTGAGCTCGTCGACTAGGTGCCCGGTCACACCAGGGGGACTAACGACCCGGATGTGCAGCATTCAAAATCACCCGGTCTGGATGACGTCAGGCGAGGGACGTGCGAGGAGTGTGAATACGGACGAAGGACGACACGAGCTTGCAGGGAAGGATGCCATGAGAAACGGTCAGATTTCCTCGTCAAGCGGCTTCCAGCTGAACGCCACGCCGATGATCGTCGGGGTGGCGCTGATCGGTGTCGGCGGCCTGATCGGGCTCGCCGGCTTGATAGTGGGCGGCACCGCGATGGTTTCGGCCACCCGCCAGTGGGTCAGTGCACAGGAGGTGCCACCTGCTGAGGTGGTCAGGCAGAAGCTGGGCCAGACCAAGGCGGCCACAGCGGCCGGAGCCAACGCGTGGAAGCAGCACAACGACGCGCATCACCACGCCCACGCCTGACCTCGCCGTCCCCGGGCTGCGCATGAGGAGGCGCAGTTACTGCTGCGCCTGCCCGCGCCTCGCCGCGTCGACAGCCATCCGGAGCCGATCCTGGTCGGGAACGGACATGTCGGTCCGCAGCAGCTCCATGGGCTGGCCCTCGAACGCATGCACGACCGCGTCGATGTTGGCGTCCGAGCTCAGCAGGACCATCGCGGACGTGCCCGGCCGCAAATCCCCCTTGACCGTGGACAGCATCGAGCCGTCGATGGTGGCGCGCTGAAGCTTGCGCACCATGGTCGAGACCTTCCCGCCCTCCTGCGTCACGTGCTCCAGCGTGGTGGGCTCGGGTGCGTACTCCGGCCACCGCAGCACGGCGACATCCACCACGTTAATGAGGTCCTGGCTATCCAGCTTTTTGAGCCGGATGACCGCATTGTCGGCCCCTTCAGTACCTGCGAACCGCCACGCCGTCGTTGGCATCGATCCAGCTCCCCTCTCCGCCGCTGAGCCACTCAGGGGACACTGAGCACTCAGGAGCATGGTCCCGCCATTGGGCTGCCCGTACCTCACACGGCGGGGGTGGACCGCAGAATCACCCGGCCGGACGACGTCAGGCAGCCTGCATGAGCCGATGCCAGCTTCGTCCCGAGCAGGCCGACCGGGCCAAGCGAGAATCACCCGCGAGGGATGACCCACCCCCATGCGCCGAGGGAACACTGATCACCGTCCACGACGTCAGGAAGGACGAGATGAAAAACGGTCAGAGTTACACCGGATTCCAGCTCAACAGCACGCCCATGATCGTCGGCGCTGCGCTGATCGGCGCCGGCAGCCTGATCGGGCTGAGCGGCCTGATCGTGGGTGGCTCGGCCATGATGTCAGCCACCCGCAGGTGGTTCCGCGAACTTGAGGTACCGCCGAGCGAAGTGGTCAAGCACAAGTGGGGCGCGACCAAGGCCGCGACCACGGCCGGCGCGAGCGCCTGGCAGCAGCACCACAGCAACGGCGTGCACACTCACGCCTAGTCCGTTACTCAGCAACTAGACCGACGACGCCGGGCGGCCCCGAACGACGGGCCGCCCGGCGTTCGCGTCGGTGGCGGGCGCGGGCGCCAGCTTTCACTCGCGGCGGGTGGCGTACCGCGGTCGCCGGCGGGGTCAGATGGGAATGAGAGCTATATCCCGGAGGAGCGGACATGACCAGGACTGACCACGCCGATGCACTGGTGATCTTCGGCGCTACCGGCGACCTGGCC
>Ga0210393_10001739_pt1 | contig 18126 bp, 16 predicted proteins | sample IncBWC27OmetaG_FD_160068 | JGI IMG/M metagenome (GOLD analysis project Ga0210393, IMG submission 160068) | Forest soil microbial communities from Barre Woods Harvard Forest LTER site, Petersham, Massachusetts, United States - Inc-BW-C-27-O ... | reverse complement strand
ACCTCCAGCCTACTGGGGAATATGTGAGCCAAGCCGTCGCCGACTTGCCGATTGCCAAGCGCATGCGATGGGGCAGCCGCACCGTGGAGTTCGTGAGACCCGTTCACAGCGTGGTTCTGCTTCACGGGGACGAGGTGGTGCCGGCGGAAGTTCTAGGACTCGCGGCGGGTCGGGTGACCCATGGCCATCGCTTTCATGCACCTAAACCCATCTCGCTCAAGTCGGCGAAGGGGTACGAGGGTCGGCTGCACCGCGCCCGGGTGGTGGCCGACTTTGCGAAGCGCCGCGAGCTTATTCGCGCGGGAGTGAGCGCGGCCGCCGCGGCCAGCGGCGATGGCTCCACCGCCTTGATCGAACAGGCCCTGCTCGATGAGGTCACCGCGCTGGTCGAGTGGCCGGTGCCCATCGCCGGTCAATTCGAGCAACGGTTCTTGAGTCTGCCGCGCGAGGTGGTGATTGCGACCGTGCAGGACCATCAGCGCTATTTCGCGGTGCAAGACGCCGACGGCAAACTATCGGGCTGGTTCGTGACGGTCAGCAATATAGAAAGCCGCGATCCATCCAAGGTTCGGGAAGGCAACGAGCGGGTGGTCAGGCCCCGCCTGAGCGACGCCGCCTTCTTTTGGGAGCAGGACCGGAAGCTGTCGCTCGACGCGCACGCCGCGGCTTTGAGCGGCGTGACCTTTCAGACCCGGTTGGGCAGCTACGCCGACAAGACGCGACGGGTCGAAGCGCTGGCGCAAACGATTGGCGGCCGGATCGACGCCGGGCCTTGGGTGGCGCGCGCCGCCCGCCTCGCCAAGGCCGATTTGATGACGGCCATGGTGGGTGAGTTTCCGGAACTCCAGGGCACCATGGGCCGGTATTACGCCGAAGCAGAAGGTGAGCCGGAGGAATTGGCGCGGGCATTGGAGGAGCACTACCGTCCGCGGTATGCCGGCGACGCCCTGCCCTCCACCAAGACGGGCCAGGCCGTAGGCCTCGCCGATAAGATCGACACGCTGGTGGGAATTTTCGCCATCGAGCAGCGACCGACCGGCGCCAAGGATCCGTTCGGCCTGCGGCGCGCCGCGCTCGGGGTGTTGCGCATACTGCTCGAGGGGCGGCTGGATTTGGATTTATTCGAGTTGCTGGCAGAAGCGGCCGCGGCTCAGCCTGTGTTGAGAGCGGGCGTGGCGGACGAGGTCTACGATTTTCTGTTTGAAAGGCTTCGCGGACTCTTGTCGGAGGAGCCCGGCACCACCGTGGAGATGCTGGACGCCGTGTTCGCGAATCGCCCGCGCTCGCCTCTCGATGCGCTCACGCGCCTTTCGGCGCTTAAGGAATTCTTGTCCATGCCGGAAGCCGTCGTGCTCGCGGCCATCAACAAGCGCATCGCCAATATCCTGAAGAAGACCACGCTCGGCACCCAGGTGACCGTCGACGCCGGCGCGCTGACCGAAGAAGCCGAACGGCAGCTGCACCGAACTTTGAGCGAACTGCGCGCTCCGGTGGAAGAAGCGGCCGCGCAGCGCCGCTACGCGCAGAGCCTCAAGGCCCTGGTGGCGCTGCGCGCTCCGGTGGATGAATTTTTCGAGCGTGTCATGGTCATGGACGAGGACATCGGCCGGCGCAACAACCGCCTGGCGCTGCTGCGCGAGGTGCAGCGGCTTCTCGGCGGCGTCGCCGATCTATCCCGCCTTCCGGGTTGAAGCGGCGCCGTGCAGTTGTTTCGTTCGCTGCTCTTCACGACCTACATGATGGCATCGGCCTGCGTGTTCGGGGGCGTGATGGCCCTGGGTTTTTGGTTGCCGTACCCCGCGCAGTTCGCCATTGCGCGCACCTGGGCACGGATACTTTTCTGGGTGCTCGAGCGCCTGTGCGGCCTCAAATACGTGGTCGAAGGCCGCGAGCGCATTCCACCGGGCAATCACATCGTGATGAGCAACCACACCTCGGCCTGGGAGACTGTGGCGCAGTTCCTCATTTTTCCGCCGCAGGTTTGGGTGCTGAAGCGTGAGCTGCTGTGGATACCCTTTGTCGGCTGGGGACTGAAGTTGCTGCGGCCCATCGCCATCAACCGCGGCGAAGGCCACCGGGCGGTGAACCAAGTGGTGGACCAGGGCAAGGCACGACTGGCGGACGGCCTGTGGATCATCATCTTTCCCGAGGGCACACGGGTGGTCTCGGGCGAGACGCGCAAATTCGGCGTGAGCGGTGCTCTGCTCGCGATCGCGGCAGGCCGCAGCGTGGTTCCCCTCGCGCACAATGCCGGCACGTTCTGGGCGCGGCGCGGTTTCTTGAAAAAGCCCGGCACCATCCGCGTCGTGATCGGCGAGCCGATCGAATCCGCGGGCAAGAATCCAAGAGAGCTCAACGAAGAAGTGAAACAGGCGATCGAAGCGGGCCTGGCGCGCATCGCCGCGGCGGCAAGCGGCGCCGGCTAGCGACCATTGCGATGCGGTCGGCACTCACTTGATCGCACCTCGGCAGATGCGATCCAACAGTTCGGGAAAGTCGATGCCGGCAGCCTTGGCGGCCTGGGGCAAGAGACTGGTGGCCGTCATGCCCGGCAGGGAGTTGGCTTCCAGGCACCAGAATCCTCCGGTGTCGTCGCGCCTGAAATCCGTGCGGCTATAGGCGCCGAGCTTCAGCACCTGGTGCACGCGCTTCGCGTAATCCTGCACGAGCGCGGCTTCGGCGGCCCGCAGCTCGGCCGGAAACACTTCTCGCGCGCCACCGGCCTGGTACTTCGACTCGTAGTCGAACACCTCGCCCGGCGGCATGATCTCCCCGACCGGCAGGGCCTCACCGTCGAGAATGCCCACGGTGAATTCACGGCCCGGAATGAATCGCTCGACCATGATCTCGTCGTCGAAGCGCCGCGCAAGCTCGATCGCGGCTTGAAGCTCGTCAGGCTCGCGAACGACGCGAAGACCCACCGTCGACCCCTGCTTGTTGGGTTTCACGACCACGGGCCAGCCAAGTGCCGCGGCCACCGCCTCCGCCGTCACGGGCGCCATCAGCCAATCCGGGGTTGGAACCCCGACCGAGCGAAATAGGCGCTTGCTCAAGTCCTTGTCCATCGCGGCCGCGCTCGCGATGTGATTGCTGCCGGTATAGGCCAGCCCGGCGAGGTCGAGCACGGCCTGAATTCGGCCGTCTTCGCCTGCACCGCCATGGAGCGCGAGAAACACCACATCGGCTTCGCGGATATCGAAGGCGATCGGCGATATCGCCATCGAACCTTTGCGGACGCGTGCGATCTCGGTCTGCGATGGCGGCGCAGCCGCCACGGGGGCCGACAGCAATTGATGCTCCTCGGAGAAACTCAAGCGCCCGGTCGCCGTATCGACCGCGAATACCTGGTGGCCGAGATTGCGCAGCGCCGGGATGATCTGTGCGGCGCTGGCGATGGAGACATCGCGCTCCTCACTGGTGCCTCCAAAGAGCACGGCAATTCTCATTCGGGTGCGCTCCTTGCGCTGATGCGGAGACCCAGGTGATTGGCGTAGTGATCCTTGACCGACGATGCCATGGTACTTCCGAACGCTTCCGCGGCAAGCTCCAAGCGCAGCGTACATGGCGACGCGCGACCATGATAGAAGAATACCTGTCGTTATCCCCATGGCCGTGATAGGAATACATCCGGTGAATTTCATTAGGGAGAGATTGGTCGATGAGTGCGAGCGTCGAGACTGCGAATGAGAATTCCCGTCATCAATTGCGCTCCGGCGCGCTGAACCTCGTCGAGACCGTCGGCCAGTCGCTGGCTGCGATTGCTCCGACCCTCACCCCCGCGCTCAACATCTCGGTGGTCGCGGGGCTGGCGGGACTCGGTTGTTGGATGTCCTATTTCATCGGTACGCTGGGTGTGGTTATCGTCGCGGCAAGCGTGGGTGTGCTGGCGTCCAGGCACCCGGAGGCGGGTTCATACTTCGTCTACATCGGACGCAGTTTCGGTCCATTCGCGGGCGCGTTGGCGGGATGGTCGATGATCAGCGCCTACATGTTCACGGCGGTGGCGGTGGCATTGTCGTTTGCCATCTTTCTGGACGATTTCTTGGCGGCCTTCGGCATCCGGCTCACCCTGCTGCCGACCGCGCTGTCCATGCTCGTATTCGTCGCGACGGTCACCTACGCCGCCTACCGCGATATCAAATTGTCGTCACGCGTCGGCCTGATTCTGGAAGTCATCTCGGTCGGCATCATGATCGTCATCACCGCCTTCTTCGTCCACGTGCAAGGCACGGTCGTCGACCCGCCCCAGCTCAAAGTCGCCGCCTTCAACTACGGCGGAGTGTTTTCAGCGCTGCCCTTCGTGATCTTCAGCTTCGTGGGCTTCGAGAGCTCGGCGACGCTGGCGAAGGAATCGGCCAATCCGCGGCGAAACATCCCGTTGGCAGTGATGGGTTGCGCCGCGTTCGCAGGGATATTCTTCACTCTGATGGCTTACTTCATGGTGTTCGGTATGGGCGGGGACACCGTCACACTCGGCAAGAGCGCGGCGCCGTTCGGCGACGTGGCCGCCCGGGCGGGCCTGGGTTGGGCCTCCGTGGTGGTGTATTTCGCGGCCATGATCAGCGTGTTCGCCTGCGCACTCGCCAGCATCAACGCAGCCGCACGGCTGTTGTTCTCCATGGGCCGGTATCAGTTTCTGCACCGCTCCATGGGCCTGGTACATGACACGCATCGCACGCCGCATCGCGCCATCCTGCTGTGCGGCGGCGCGCTGGCCCTGATTTGCCTGTCCTTGTTGCCCGCCGGATTCCTGGATGCTTTCGGCTACGCCGGAACCGTTGCGAGCTTCGGCTTCGTCGGAGTGTATTTCGCGCTGTGCATCGTCGCGCCAATGGACTTGAACAAACGTGGGGAGATGAAGCCCCTCCACGTCATCGTCGGAATGGTGGGCGCTGCGCTCATGTTGTTCGTTGTGCTGGGAAGCGTGTATCCCGTCCCGCAGTATCCATACAACATTCTGCCGTACTTGTTTTTCGCGTACATGCTCGTCGGAGGCGCTTGGTTCACCGTGCTCAAGGTGAGATCCCCCCAGACCCTGACGTCGATTCAGCACGACATGGAAGGATGATGAGCGCGAGCGCCACCCCCTCTCAGCGGTGTAGGCCGAGAACGATCAATAAGGCTCCATACAAGAAGTAGAATGCCACTGCCAGCCAATAGGTTGCCGGTTTGTCGTCGCGTTCTACGGTTGTGAGGCGCCAGTAAGCCGACCAGTGGATTGAGCCGCTCTGAAGTGCATAAGCCACGTAACCCCACGCGAACGGCACAGTAAGGAACAACTCCAAGGCTGTCATCGGCCCGCGGTCAGAGAGAATTGCAATGCTATGGCGTTCGATGGCAATTGCCACGATGTAGAAGGCTATATACGCCGCTAAAGCAATCCGCCAAGCCATGTCGGTCATATCCCCCTCGCGTCCGGCAGGGATGCCGGTTCTCTCAAAACGCGAAACCTAGTGTGGGCCTGCTTTGGCGGAACCGGGAATTCATTGCCCTTCAGGTGGCTGCCAGAGTTCAATCTTGTTGCCCTCTGGGTCCATGACCCAACCAAACTTGCCGTACTCGGAGTCATCCGTCTTTGCGAGCACGTTGCAGCCCTCTTCGCGCAGCGCCTGAAGCAGGGCGGCCAAGTCATCAACGCGGTAGTTGACCATGAAGGTCGAGGTGCTTGGTGCAAAGTGATCGCCGCCCGCAGCGCCGACTGACCAGACGGTTGTTCCCTTCGTTGGGTTGCCCGCGTCATCCGTCCAAGTGAACGCTGCGCCACCCCATTCCTGCACGTCGATGCCGAGATGCTTCCTGTACCAAGCGTGCAACCCAGCGGGGTCTCGCGCCTGGAAGAAAATTCCCCCGATACCTGTGACTCTCTTCATCCCTACCTCCGTGACGTAACAGAAAATGGAGCGTAGCGTACACAATGCGGTTTCGCCTAGCGCTTACCCTGATGTGCGCGTCGCCGGTTGAGCGGCGAGCTCGTGCAGCAAACCGATCGATTCTTAGGGGACATTGGAAGCGCTGGGTACAGATTTTCTTCGAAGAGTGAACATAAGTTTTGCAATGAAGAATAGAGCCATTGCACGCCAAATGACATGAACCAGTAGGGCTTTGTGTGATCCGCTTCCAACAGCGGCGACCGCAAGCGAGTAACCGTTAACACCCAGTGACAGGGCCTGATAGATTCCAAGCAGGATTAGTGGCCCAAAGCTGGGTTTCTTGAGAAGCCAGGCGAGTCCAATGATATAGAGGAGAAGGTCGAGGCCAAGGATTGCGAATCCTTGCGCACCGAGTATGAAGAGGCTCAGAGAAAGCCATAGGAAATGCCCTGCGTTTACGGCGAATGCCGGCAGAATCTCTTTCCTTTCGTCTTTGAGCACCTTCGATCCGCCCCACCAAACCAGAGCCGTAGCCAACAATGGAATGAGCAGATCGACCCCAGCGTATTGACCCACCAGGGCGCCGACAACGCCGCCAAGTATCCCAAGGACTTTGAATCCCACACCTTTGGGCGCCCAAACAGGTAGTTCGGTCATTCGTCGTGCCCCTGACGATGAGGTTGAGCGACGCGGGATTGCGCCGACGACCAAGGAAGCTGATTTATATCAGTCATCCACCCCCTCCTTGGCTTGCCGAAGGCGCTATCCCGCGATCGCTCAATCCGATTGTTAGGCCGGAAGCGAAAGTGATGGCGGAGCGTTTAAATGTGAATGATGCCAATTGAGTTCAGACATATTAGTTCAGCAACGATTACGAGCGTGAAGGCGAGCAGAAGCAAGAGCGACAGCCAAAAAACGCGCCAATTCGACTGAAGTCGATAATTGCCGGAATCCAAAATGGCTTCTTTATTGAGCTGCCATTTTGAGGCGACCGCCCCTGCCGCGTACGAATACGCCAGCGGCACGATATAGTTTGGAAAGTGATCCGGTAGAAATGGAAGCAACGCCACTAGGCCTATGACAACAGCTGTGCCCCAAATCAAGGTCGTTCGAACTTCCGGCAATCGACCGAGTACTCGAAAGTTCTCCCGCAAGAAATATACCGCTGCGATTGGTCCGCCCAGAAACGAGCCCAGGCGAATTTGCGTCGGTGTGTACAGCTTTCCGTTCGGAGCTTTGAGTTCGCTGTCCCCCACCACAGAGGCTGGGGGTGCATAGGCATTTCGGGGAGGCTGTTCCACGTGAGGCCTAACGATGAGGTTGAGCGACGCGGGGCTTCACCGGCGTCAAACGAAGCCACTTTATCCCAATCATCGACCCCCTTCTTGGCCCAACGAAGATTCGACCCTGCGATCGCTCGAACCGATTGGTAGGCGTGCTACTGCGCATGGCGGCCACATTAGCTATCACGGCCGCTCCAAGCGTTAGGCCGCGCACCGAACTCGCTCACATAACAGACCGTACACGGCCCGCGGGAAGGGCTTCAGATTTACGCGTAGCTGACGACCGTCGTGGAGGTAGAGTAGCCACACTTGCGCAGAGTAACGACCAGGCACCCGGTGCGATTTCAAGGAGACAATCTCCGAGTAGGCAACGCGAAAGCTTCCGCCGAAGAGGTCGCGGTACTCGATCCCCCAGTCGTCAATGCGTAGGCGAAAATAAGCGAGCCAAGCGGCAGCCGCGGCAGGCAGAGCAATGAAGAAGAGAAGAGGATGCGACAGATCGGACCGGCCGGCAAAGAGCACGGCCCAGGCAAGAAACGCAGCCGGCACACAGAACGTCCCACAAAGCCCGAAGTATGACCCCGGCGAAGTGCGGAACGTCTGAGGAGCGCTCATATTCAGCCTAACTATTACTTACGCGACAAAAAAGAGTACGTGCCAATGTACCGATCCTTCGACACCATCTTCGTTCCCTCCCTGGTCTCTGCTCGCCGCCTGGATCTCCTAGGGCTGTGAGAATCATGGACCGGGTGAGTACGTCAGTCCAGGGGCGTACGTCTTCCGCCACTATCGCAACGCATACCGCAGTGCCCGCGCCGCATGCTTCAAGGGATCCAACATCACATCGTCGGCCAGCGCGCGATGAAACAGAGGATGGGGCGCGAATAGCGGGGCTTTCAGCGCGCGCTCATTCAGTGCGACTGCGCGTGCGCCCCCGTTCATCGATGAGGAGTATTGGATTCCCTGGATGTCGGTGAAAGCCTCGTATAGATCGCGCGCCCAGTCGCGCGCCCGCTTGCGGCTGCCTGAGTGGATGGCCATCGACGCGCCCATGCGGGTGGCGAAATCGCCGGTTAGGTCCAGTACCAGCAATGGCGAGACCGTTTCAAAAACAACCATCCATGGTGCTTGGAAGGCCCGATCGATGCGCCGCGAACTTTGAAAAGTTTCCGCCAGGCAGGTTTTTGCATCGGTCGCCGTGTAGTAAATGCCGCGCCCTTGCGTGCAAGGATTGCCCTGGGCGTTGGGCAGGTGGTGATCCCAGCGTGCGTTCACAGGACCGACGTAACGGAAACTGTTCCACGCCATGGGATGTCCGCCGCCCGCGTAGTACACCCGCGCGAGTCGAGTCTCCCTCGGGATGAGGCAGGTGCGGGGCGCGAGACGGGCGAGCGCCGCCGCACCGGGAGAATGAGGAAACTTGGGCACGCCGGATTATTAGCGTTACTCGAAGCCCTGCGCGAGCTTCACCACCGTCTCGACGGACTCGCCCCGGAGCAACCACTCGCGCGGGCTCAATGGCGCATCATCTTTCTCCAGTTCCAAATCCGGATTCGGTGATAGGAACCACTCTGCGACATCGAGAGGATTGAGTGGCTCGGGCAACGCACTGATGACTTCTCGCAGTCCCGGCAACACTTGTTTGCGCTCGAACTGAAAGCGCGGCAGCCGCCGTTCCCCGTCGTACTCGATGCCGTAGAGCGAGCGCTCGCGCAGTCGCTGGCGGATGCGGCTCACGTCGACTTTGAGGTATCGCGCGGCCTCGGCAGTGGTGAGGCTGGTCTCGAGCAGGGCCATGTAGTCAGCGATGGTCCGAATCAACGGATCGTGCTCGGGGCCCGCGACCCACGGCGCGGTCGACAAACCTACCGATTCCAACGCATCTGCCTCGCCCACGCTAAGTGCGGCCACCGCGGAGCTCGACCTGGCCTCGCTGAGCATCGGTTCGTTCAAGAGCAGTCGTCTCCGCGCTTCCTCATACAGGTGCATCGGCACGGCGGCGGAGGCCGGCCGAGGTCGAGTGATTTTCCTAGCTTCTTGAGCCATGGCGACTCCCGATAATTCCTGGCGAGAATATACAGGAATATTGCCGTAAAGTCACCTAGGCTCGTCCCCACGCCGGCAGGCTTCCCAGAAAATCGATGATGGCGTCGTTCACGATCTGGGGACGCTCCTGCTGGATGAAGTGTCCCGCGCCCTCGACGAGCAGCTTGCGGCGCAAACCGGGAACCGCGACCTCGAGTGCCTGAACCGCAGCGGCGCCCGAACCCAAGGCGATGATGGGATCCAGGCTGCCGGCAATGAACAGGGCCGGCTGGTGAATCAGCGCGCTCGCCCAAGGCGCCGTGAGTCCCCAGTTGCGATCGATGTTGCGGTACCAGTTGAGTCCGCCGCGAAATCCGCTGCGCGAGAATTCCGCTGCCATGTGATCGAGATCCGCGTTGGTGAACCAGTCGGGTAGCCGCTGCGGATCGAGAGTATTGGCGAGCCATCCCTGGCCGGGATGGAGAGTCAGTTCCCGAGTTTCGCGCGGTGCGTCGCCGGAAATCGAATAGAGGACGCGACGCAGGGCGGTGCGCGGGTCGCGCTCAAATTCAGCCTCGGCCACGCCGGGTTCTTGAAAGTGAAACCAATAGTGAGTAAGTAGTCCGGCCCTTCGCAGCATGTCGAGCGGCGGAGCGGGACCTCGCATACGAAACGGGACGCTGAGGGCGGCGACCGCGGGAAACATGTCCCGACGAAACAAAGCGGCGTGCCAGGCGATGTTGGCTCCCCAGTCGTGTCCGACGATGACGGCGTTCGATTCTCCGAGCGCACCGACCAGGCCGACCATGTCGCCGACGATATCCATGATGGTGTACGACGAGATTTCGGGAGGTGCCTCGGTGCGCCCATAGCCGCGCATGTCGGGCGCCACCGCGTGATATCCGGCGGCGGCAAGCGCCGCCAGCTGGTCGCGCCAGGAATACCACCCTTCCGGAAAGCCGTGGCACAGGAGCACGAGGGGTCCCGCTCCCCGCTCTGCGAGATGCATGCGAATGCGGTTGGCGACCACATCGCGATGTTGGAGCTCGTTCACCACCCGCTATCGTATACTTTCGCAGTTCATGCTTACAGCTATCCTGTTCCTGGGTTCCGCGGGCGCGATTTACTTTGCGTGCGAGTTTTTCGTGAACGGGGTCGAATGGCTGGGCCGCAAGCTCGGGGTGGGCGAGACCGCCACCGGCACCATTCTCGCGGCCTTCGGCACCGCGCTTCCGGAAAGCGCTGTCACCTTCGTGGCCGTCGTCTTCGGCCGGGACGCGGCTCAGAAGGACATCGGTGTCGGAGCCGCCCTGGGCGGCCCCTTGGTGCTGTCCACTCTCTCTTACGCCGTCGTCGGCTGCGCCATGCTGTGGAATCGGCGGCGCCTCGGGCGCGCGACACCGGTCATCGAATGCGAGTCGAAGAAACTGCGCCACGATCAGGCCTGGTTTCTGTCCATATTCATCGTCAAGTTGGCACTCGGCCTCATCGTGTTCCGCTACAAGCCCTGGCTCGGTGCGGTGTTCTTGGTCGCATATGCCGTATACCTGAGACAGGAGCTGCGCGGCGCACAGGTCGTGAGCGAGGAGACGCTCGAGCCGCTCAAGCTGCATCCCAAGGGCGATCCGGGACTCATGTGGCCGCTGATGCAGACGACCGTCGCGCTGATCGTCATTGCGATTGCGTCCAAGGTGTTCGTCGGTCAATTGGAATCGATTGGAATCTGGGCAGGCATGTCGCCGCAATTGGTGGCGCTGCTGTTGAGCCCCATCGCCACCGAGCTGCCAGAAACCATGAACGCACTGATCTGGGTTCGCCAAGGGAAGGAGAGGCTGGCTCTGGCCAACATATCGGGCGCCATGATGATACAGGCCACGGTGCCCACCGCCTTCGGGTTGTTCTTCACGACCTGGATGTTGTCCCGCGAGCTCGTCGTGTCCGGCATCATCACGTCGGTGGCGGTGGCGGCATTGCTCGGGCTATTCTCGAAACGCGAGGTCGATGCTCGATGGCTCATACCGCTCGCCGCGCTTTATGCCGTGTTCATCGCCGTGTTAGTTTGGATGTGAGGATGCGAGGAATCACGGATGAGGCTACCGGTCGCTGCCATGGGAGTTTCTGCCCACTCGGGCTGGGCGGCCGTGGTTGCACTCGGCCGAACGCCGAATGGCCCGATTGTTCTCGAGAGGTCGCGGATTGATCTCATCGAGGATGGGTTTCCCGAATCGAAGCAGCCGTACCATGCGCTCGAGGCCCTGCCCCTCGAGGAGGCCTCGCAGCGCCTGGATCGCTATCGCCGCCAGGCCGAGGCCAAGGCCTTGGCGGCGCTGCATCGCTTACAAGAAGAGGTGACGGGTCGTGAATTTCGACTGAGGTCGGTCGGGATTCTGGAGTCATCGGGGCGAAAAGGCAGCTCGCTCGAGTCCATACTCGCCTCGCACGCGGCGATTCACAGCGCCGACGGCGATCACTTCCGGAGCGCGCTCAGCACCGCCGCGCAAGTGTTGGGGCTCACCGTGAGCCGCGTGCCCGCGCGGGATCTGGACACCCGGGCGGCGGCCTGTCTGCACCAATCCCTGAACCGCCTGGGAGACGCCGTGCGTCAATTGGGCAAGCAGGTGGGTTCACCGTGGGGTGCCGATCAAAAGCAGGCCGCGCTCCTGGCCTGGCTGCTGCTCGAACGGTAGCCGGCGGTTTCAGCGGCCGTGATACTTCACGGCCGACGGCGGCGCGCCGAACAATCGAATGAAGGTGCGGCGCATGCGCTCCGCGTTACCGAACCCGCAGGATTGGGCGATGTCCTGCACGGATCGGCCGGTGCCGGCGATCGAGCCGCGCGCCGTCTCGGCGCGCAAGTGTTCGATGGCCTTGGCAGGCGTCATGCCCGTCTCGGCTTGGAATGCGCGAGAGAAGTTGCGCGGACTCATGCATGCATGCTCGGCGAGATCCGCGACGCTGTGCCGCCGGTCCAAATGGCCTCGTACATGGTCGAGCAGAGATGCGAATCGGCCGTTGGCCCGTTCCATATCGAGCAGCGCGGAGAATTGCGACTGGCCACCGGGGCGCCGGTAGTAAACCACCAACTGCTGTGCCGTGCGGCGCGCGATGGCCTCGCCGAGGTCGGCTTCGATCATCGCCAAAGACAGATCGATTCCGGCAGTGATACCGGCGGACGTCCAGATGGAACCGTCCTTGACGAAGATGCAGTCCGGCTCCAAGCGAACCTTGGGAAACTTGTGGGCAAAATCCGCCGCTCGGCTCCAGTGAGTGGTGGCTCGCTTGCCGTCCAGCAGCCCAGCGGCGGCCAAGACGTAGGAGCCCGAACAAACGCTGGTGGTGCGCCGGGCGTGCAGGGCGCACGCGCGGATGAAGCGCCGTGTCTTCGCGCAATGCATGGCGGAACGCGAGCCCTCGCCGCCCGCGACGATGAGCGTGTCGATGTCCCGAGCCTGCCCCAAAGGCCGCGCCTGCATGGACGCGCCGGAGGAGCTCGCGACCAGGCCGGGCTCGGCGGCAATCACCTTGAGCGCATAGCTGCCCGGCTCGTGGCGAGCGGCAATCTCGAAGGCCGCGATCGGGCCCGCCGCGTCCAGCAGCTGAAACTCGGGGTAAATGAAAAAGGCGACTTGGCGAGTCATGGCATAAAAAGTGGGATTAACGTCATTCAGGACGCAGCGTAGCCAGGTAAGGTGTCCCGGTCAAATTCGGCGAGGGACAGATCATGACCGGCGATTTCTCAGTGGTATTTGCGCTCTATCCGCGCGTCACCCAACTCGATTTCACTGCGCCTTTCGAGATCTTCGCGCGACTGCCGCGCGCGCGCTGCCTGCTGGCATCCGTGCAGGGCGTCCCGATCCAGGGTGACGGCGGAATCGCCTTCTCCGGCATCGTTCGTCTCGCCGACATCGAAACCTGCGAGCTGTTGTGCGTGCCGGGAGGCTTCGGCACGGTCGCGGCGATGGAAGACCAGTCCTATCTGTCCGAGCTCCAGCGGCTGGCGGCGAAGGCGCAGTTCGTCACCTCAGTGTGCACGGGATCGCTGCTGCTCGCGGCGGCCGGACTGCTGCGCGGCCGAAGGGCGGCGTGCCATTGGGCTTGGCGCGAACTCCTGGCGGATTTCGGCGTCACACCCGACCCGGCGCGAATCGTGCGCGACGGCAATATCATTACGGGCGGCGGTGTCACCGCCGGCATCGACATGGCGCTCGCCGTCATGGCGGAGATCGCCGGAGTCGACTACGCGCAGGTCGTGCAGCTCGCGTTGGAATACTCGCCCGAGCCGCCGTTCGATTCGGGGCGGCCGGAGCACGCGCGGCCCGAAATCGTCGCCGCCGCATTGAAGCGCTTGGATGCCATACGCGTCGAGCGCTCCGCCGCCGTTCACAGAGCCGCCGACCGAACTCTCAATCCACTGCCGGCGTAGCGCCGCCGAGAACTTGCAGAAAGCGGGCACGCTCGATGTTGCCGCCGGAGAGCACCACCGCGACGTTCTTGCCCGACATTCGACCGCGTTCCTGAAGGAGCGCGGCAAGCGGCGCGGCGCCCGCGCCTTCGGCGACCTGATGAGTGTCGTCGTAATAGATGCGCATCGCCTCGGCGATCTCGTCCTCACTGACCTCGACGATGCGCGCCGCCCCACGGCAAATGTTGTCCACGGCCTCCGCATTGGGTTCGCGCGTCGCCAGCCCGTCCGCGAAGGTGCGCGCCGAGGGTGCGTTGGTGGCTCGCCGCGCCGCAAAAGATAGAGCCGTGGCGGGCGCTCCGGCGGCGCCCACGCCGATGATGTCCGTCTTGAGGCCTAGGAGATCGCGCACCGCGATCAAACCGGAGATGCCGGAGCCCATGCCCACGCCGACGTATACAGCGTCGAGGGCGGCCACCGCACGGAACAGCTCGAGCGCATAGGTGGCGACACCGGTGACCAGGTCAGGGTGGAAAGACGGCACGAAGTGAAGTCCCTCGGCGGCGGCTACCCGGAAGGCCTCGTGCTTGGCTTCGTCGAAATCCTTGCCGAACTCCACGACTTGGGCGCCGAAGGCGGCGATTGCGGAGTTCTGATCGCGGGAGTTGTTGCGGGGAACGTAGATGGTGGCCGGAATTCCGGTGCGGCCCGCGGCAAAGGCGATGGATTGACCGTGATTGCCGCGGGTGGCCGAAATGACTCCCGGAATCTTGGGCTGCGCGCGGTGCAATCGATCCAGATAGACCAGACCGCCGCGGACCTTGAAGGCGCCGGTTGGGGTGTGATTTTCGTGTTTCACCCACACCGTGCATCCGGCTCGCGCTTTGAGTTTGGGCCAGGCGTATTGCGGCGTCGGTGGAACGACGCCGCGCACCAGCGTCGCGGCACTCTCCAGATCGCTGAGCTCAAACAGGAGGATGGACCCGCGGGAGAGATTCGGAGCTGCTCATAAAAGTAAGGATAGTGAGCGGCGTGCGGCTAATCAATAGAGGACCCGGCTCAAGTCAACGCCAGGGACTCATCCACACCATCACGGTGCAAACCAGTAGCCACCCCCCGATGATCAGAAGTTCGATAAAGCCTCGTCCTGGGTTGCCTTTGTTGCGCACGCGAAAATCGCGCCGTTTACCGGGCAACGGAGAATGGACGTTCAGTAGTGCACAACTGACCGCAGACCCGAGGGCGCAGATGGACACCGAAAGTCCGAACCACAGGTGCGACCGCCATAAGACCAGCACGGGCACCAAGATCACCGGAAGTAGCGGCAACAGCGCGGCTTGCAGTTTCACGCGCAGTATCTGCTCGGCGGAGATCGGCGCGGCTGCCACCAATTCCGGCACATCTTCTGCCGACACCGTGATCCATGCCAGAGAGCTCGCCAGGAATCCGGACAGCAATATGACCGCACCCCAAACGATGGGCAGTCCGGCACCCCTCTGACGCCACAGCACGGCTCCCAAGGGCAGTAAGAAAATGCTCTGCTGCAGTAGCTGGGTCAGCAGCCACGGATCGCGCGCAATCAGTCGCAGTTCCTTCAGAACGAGGATCACGCGAATGTTGCCGTGAAATTGAAGGGTCTCGCTCGGATTGCGCGCACGCCGGCCGACACTGATGCTCGCAGCTGCGGTAGATGCGCGAATGAAGGCGCCGCCGAGCAGACGTAGGGTCAGCCCGAAGGTCGCGGCACAGGCGACGGTGATTGCCAACGTGGAAACCGAGCCGCCCAACACGGCGAGAGCAGGAGCCAGAAAGGCGCTCTCGCCGGACGGCAGCCCGGCAGTAAACGCACCCGTGGCGGCCGCTGCGTTTCGGCCCTGCGATCTCATGATGTTAGGGAGCTGAAGCAGGATCATGAATCCGGCGGCGATGAGCGCGGATGTGATCTGCGCGATGACCCGCGTGCGCCGCGCGCCGAAGGCGTGAAACAACATCAGCGCCAGCACCAGGCTGATGCTCGTCGCCAACATTCCTAATGCCGGCAGCAGGACATACGCCTTCGCCCAAGCGAGGAGCCCGAAAAGGACGAACACATTTGCGAACGGCCAAATTAGTAGGCCGAACTCCATGGTCACGGAGGCTGCGATGAACGATGCGCGCACCGCGATGATGGTGCGCGGCGACAGGGGCGAGGACAGCAGCAAATCCATATCGCCGCGCGCATACAGCGCCTGGACGGCGGTGATCAGGCTGCGCGAGATCATGAGAAATAGTACGAAGGCCCCGCCCACCGTCAGTCCCAACGCGGCTGCGCGCCATGGCAGCGACGGTGTGTGCTTTATCGCCAACGCCATCGGTATGGCGATCAGATGCAGCAGGATCAACAGGAGCAGGACCGGGATTTTACTGCCGACAGCCTTGCTCATTCCGCGCCAATACAGCCGGAACTCGTGATGCATCAACCACGCGGTAGATGCCGGCCGTAAGGTCACGTTGGGAGGACGCGCGGCGGCGCAACCAGATTGAGGAACACGTCCTCGAGCGTGGCATCGGAGTGCCCCCCTTTGGCACGCAATTCCTGCAACGTCCCTTCGGCGAGCAATCGGCCCGATTGAATGATTCCGATGCGGTCGACCAGCCGCTCGGCCACATCGAGAATGTGAGTGGTCAAGATGATGGTGCAGCCGGCGCGTGCGCGTTCCAACAGCAAATCCTTGACCTGCCTGGCGATGGCCGCATCCAAACCGGTCAGCGGCTCATCGAGGATCAGCAACTGTGGTTCGTGTATCAAGGCACCAGCGAGTGCGGCCTTCTGCTTCATCCCCCGCGAAAAGCCCTCACAGCGATCGTCGCGGTGCACCCACAAATCGAGGCGCTCCAGCAACTCCCGAGCGTTGCGCTCGGCATGCTTGGGATCCATGCGCCACAGACCGGCGATGAATTCCAGGTATTCCGCAACGGTGAGCTTATCGTAGAGCAGCGGCTCGTCGGGCAACCACGCGATCAGCTCCTTGGCGGCCACCGGGTTGCGTCGCACGTCGATTCCGAATACTTCGATACTGCCCAAGTCCGGGGTCAGCAGACCGGCAATCATCCGCAACGTCGTGGTTTTGCCCGCACCATTGGGGCCGAGCAATCCGTAGAACTCGCCGGCGTTTATAGTGAGATCGATCCCCTCGACGGCCGGCCGCTCGAAAGTCTTGCGCAAGCCGCGAACGGACAATGCGACAGTCGAAAATGTCATGGCAGTCCTTTTGCCGGTTGCGGTCGACTACACGTCCAGATTCGAAACCTGCAGCGCGTTCTTTTCGATGAACTCCCGGCGCGGCTCCACGGCATCGCCCATGAGGGTTGTGAAAATATCGTCGGCGGCTACCACGTCCTCGATGCGCACCTGCATGAGCCGCCGAGTTTCGGGATTGATGGTGGTGTCCCACAGCTGGCTGGCGTTCATTTCGCCCAAGCCCTTGTAGCGCTGAATGCTCTGGCCCTTCTTGGCCTGCTCGAACAGCCAGCTCATGGCAACTTTGAAGCTGGCCACTTCCTGGCGGTCGTCGCCGCGTTGAATGAAGGCGCCGGGTCCCATCAAATCGCTCAAGGTCTGTGCGAGCTCCGCGATCCGCAGATATTCCGCGGACTCGAAGAATTCTCGAGGGATGTGCTTCTCCGAGGTGAGCCCATGCTCCAGGCGCTGCAGATTGACGCGATGACCGCCGCCGCCCATCGTTTCCACGGTGACCCGATAGCGCCGCGACACATCGTCCAGGGCGTTGAGCTTCTGCTCCAGATTCCGACACCAGTCGCGCAACGCGTCGATGCGGTCGAAGGATTCCGTGGCCAGTGGGGGGGAGTACAACAGCTGCTCGAGGAAGCGCTCGTCGTAGCGGCGCGCCCAGCGGTGCACGATGGCCTGCACCTCGACGTACTTTCTCGCCAGGGACTCGAGACCCAGTCCCGACAGGGGCGGAGCCTCGGCGTTCACATGCAGCGCCGCGCCGTCGATGGCGGTGCTGAGCAGCAGAGCATTCAATTCAAGATCATCCTTGACGTAGGTCTCCTGCTTGCCCTTCTTCACTTTGTACAGCGGCGGCTGCGCGATGTAGATATGTCCGCGCTCGATGAGAATGGGCATCTGGCGGTAGAAGAAAGTCAGCAATAGCGTTCGTATGTGGCTTCCATCGACGTCGGCATCTGTCATGATAATTATGCGGTGATAGCGCAGCTTGTCGACGTTGAAATCATCGCGCCCGATGCCGCAGCCGAGCGCAGTGATGAGAGTTCCCACTTCGGCGGAGGCCAGCATCTTGTCGAAGCGTGCTTTCTCGACGTTGAGGATTTTGCCCTTGAGCGGGAGGATGGCCTGAGTGCGCCGGTCGCGCCCCTGCTTCGCCGAGCCGCCGGCGGAATCGCCCTCCACCAAGAACATCTCGGAGAGCGCCGGATCCTTCTCCTGGCAGTCGGCAAGCTTGCCAGGCAGACCCGCGCTGTCGAGCGCGCCTTTGCGGCGGGTCATTTCCCGCGCCTTGCGCGCCGCCTCGCGGGCGCGTGC